>Ga0082335_1003006_pt1 | contig 29093 bp, 25 predicted proteins | sample Subgrocontami58m_FD_72375 | JGI IMG/M metagenome (GOLD analysis project Ga0082335, IMG submission 72375) | Subsurface groundwater microbial communities from S. Glens Falls, New York, USA - GMW37 contaminated, 5.8 m (SPADES assembly) (version 2) ...
TGGGCGCCACCGAGAGTTCGATAACGGCAACGGGGGTTGCCAAATTTGATCGAAAATCCCGAGTCCGACAGGCTGCTAGGCCCCAGGGATTCAAACGACAAAAGAATCGCATTCCAAAGGCCGTCGCCTTTGGCGGGGTCCAGGGGCAGAGCCCCTGGCGGGGTCCGGGGCAGCGCCCCGCGCTTTCGCGCCCCCACTCTCAGCACCGAGACGGCTTCGCGCCCGGGCTGTGCGTGATATAAGCGCCGTGATGGATCAGATTCGCACCCTCGCCCGCCCGTCCCTGGCCGCCGTTTGCGCGGTGGCCCTGCTGTTGCCCATTCTCGCCGGATGCGGCTCCAAGGACGACGAACTCGTCGATACCGGCCCCGTCCCGCCGGTCGAGGTCCTTTACAACAACGGCCTCGACGCGTTGAACGCACGCCGTTTCGCCACCGCCGGCGACCAGTTCGCCTCCCTGGAGCAGAACTATCCCTATTCGACCTGGGCGGTGAACGCCCAGATCATGCAGGCCTATTCGCTGTATCTGCAAAACAAATACACCGATGCCCTGGGCACGTTGGACCGCTTCATCCAGCTGCACCCGGCACATCGCGACATCGCCTATGCCTATTACCTGCGGGCACTCTGCTATTACGAGCAGATCGCCGACATCCAGCGCGACCAACGCGGCACCGAGCAGGCGATGAACGCGCTGCAGGAAGTGATCAACCGCTATCCCGAAAGCTCGTATTCCCGCGATGCCCGCCTGAAGATCGACCTTTGCCGCGACCATCTGGCTGGCAAGGAGATGGAAATCGGCCGTTGGTATCAAAGACAGCGCCTGTATGAGGCCGCGGTCGGCCGGTTCCAGCGCGTGGTCGACGATTTCCAGACCACCAACCATGTCCCCGAGGCGCTGCATCGCCTGACGGAAATCTACCTGACCCTGGGTCTGAAGGATCAGGCGCGATCCGCCGCCGCCGTGCTCGGCCACAACTACCCGGGCAGCGAGTGGTATGAAGACAGCTACGCCCAACTGGTCGATGACGGCGTGGTCCGCTCGCCGCGGCCCGGCGACTCGCCGGGCATGCTGACCCGCGCCTGGCGTTCGATTTTCTGAGCCGAACGGGCGCGAGGGCACCATGCTCACCGCGCTGTCGATCCGTGATGTTGTACTGATCGAACGGCTGGACCTGTCCTTCGCGACGGGTCTGACCGTGTTGACCGGAGAGACCGGGGCCGGCAAGTCGATCCTGCTGGACAGTCTGGGCCTGGCCTTGGGTGCCCGGGCCGAAGCCGGTCTGGTGCGCGCCGGGGCCGAACACGCGTCGGTCACCGCCTGTTTTTCACCGCGCGCCGATCATCCCGCCGTGGAACTGCTGCACGAACAGGGCCTGGATGCCGAGGGAGAGATCGTGCTGCGGCGCATGCTGACGCGCGACGGGCGATCCCGAGCCTTCGTCAACGACCAGCCCGTCGGCGTGGGCATGCTGCGTCGGGTCGGCGCGCTGCTGGTGGAAGTGCAGGGCCAACACGAACAGATGGGACTGGCCGATCCCGCCAGCCATGTCGGCTTTCTCGACGCCTACGGCGTGCCGGCCGACCTGCGCCGTTCCACCGCGGAGGCCTGGCGGGGTTGGCGGGTGGCATTGGACCGGCGGGACGCCGCCCGTGCCGCCATCGAAACCGCCCGCCGCGATGAGGAGTGGTTGCGCCACGCGGTCGACGAACTGGCGAAACTGTCCCCGCGGGAGGGCGAGGAAGACCAGCTCGCCGCGGAACGCCAGCGCCTGCAACAGGGCGAACGGCGGGCCGAAGCGATCGCGGCGGCGATGGCGGAACTGGTGTCACGGGACCGACGCAGCCCAGGGCCGGCCGCGGCATTACGCTCCGCGTCCCGGGCGTTGCAGCGTCTTGTGCCCCCCGGCCAGGACGAGGCATCCAACCCCGCCGGACCGGCCATGGCCGCGCTGGAACGGGCCGAAGAAGCCCTGGCCGAGGCCGAAACCCTGCTGACCCGGCTGGCGGCGGAGGCGGATGTCGATCCGCGCCTGTTGGAACAGGCCGAGGAGCGGCTGTTTGCCCTGCGCGCGGCCGCCCGCAAGCATTCCGTGGCGGTCCCGGAGTTGCCCGCTCTGCTGGACACATTGGCCGCGCGCCTGGCGACCCTGGAAACCGGGGAAGCCGAATTGATCGGCCTGGACCTGGCGGCGCGGGAGACGCGAGCACGTTATGTCGCGGCGGCCGAGGCTCTCAGTCTGGCGCGCCGGACCGCGGCCGAACGCCTGGGCGCCGTGGTCGCGCTGGAATTGCCGCCATTGCGCCTGGACAAGGCTCGTTTCTTCGCCGAGGTCGCGCCATTGCCGGAAACCGCCTGGGGACCGGCGGGCATGGACGCGGTGCGGTTCCTGATCGCCACCAATCCGGGACAGGAACCGGGGCCGCTGGCCCGGATTGCCTCGGGCGGCGAATTGTCGCGGCTGATGCTGGCGATGAAGGTCGTGCTGTCGGCCGGTTCGACGGTGCCGACCTTGGTGTTCGACGAGGTCGATTCAGGGATCGGTGGCGCGACGGCCGCATCGGTGGGGGAACGTCTGGCGCGGGTGGCGGAACGGGTGCAAGTACTGGTGGTGACGCATAGTCCGCAGGTCGCGGCCCGCGGGGCGGCGCATCTGCGGGTGGCCAAGGCGGCCTCACTGAACCGGGCCGCCACCACCGTCGACCTGCTCTCCCCCTCTGCTCGCCGGGAGGAAATCGCCCGCATGCTGGCAGGGGAGACCATCACCGAGGCCGCCCGCGCCGCCGCGGACGAATTGCTGGGAGCGTTGGGATGACGGAAACCGAAGCAGCGGAGCCGACGCCGGAGGCGATCCAGGACCTGATCCTGGCGGGTGAGGCAATCCCCAATGCGTGGGTGGCCGGGATTGCGGACCTGCGGATGGAGCGGGTCCCGCTGACCGATTTGCGGCCACTGATGTCACTGACGGCGCTGCGCGGGCTGTTCCTGAATCGCACGCCGGTCACCGATGTGGCGCCTCTGGCTACGCTGATCGGATTGCGGGTTCTATCGCTGAAGCTGACGCGGGTTGTCGATGTCGGCCCGCTGGCGGCGCTCACCGACCTGACCAGCCTGATCCTGTCACTGACGCCTGTCGCCGATGTGAGGCCTCTGGCGGGGTTGCGCCGGTTGGAGAGCCTGTATCTGACGGGCGCTCCTGTCAGCGATCTGTCGCCGCTGGCGGGGCTGGTAGGATTGGAGCGGCTGGATCTGGGCGGCACGGATGTGGTTGATCTTTGCCCGCTCGCCGGCCTGGCACGACTGCGGAGCGTGGAGCTCGCCAGCACCAAGATCTCGGATATCGGGCCGCTTTCGAGCCTGAGCCTGCTGGAGTTCCTGGACCTTGGGGACACGCCTGTGCGCGATCTGTCGCCGCTGGCGGGCTTGTCGCGACTGCGGCGATTGGATGTGCGGGGATCACGGGTGACCGACGTGTCGATGCTGCCGGACCGGTGCGAGGTGGTGTCGGCGGCAAGCTTTCGCCGGTCGAGAGCTTCGACTCCCAATCAGTGAAACGCCTGAACCACATACACCCCGCCGGACCGCCAGATCGAGGTCGCGCGGCGGGCCGGACCGCCGCGCTTTCGATCAGGCCGGCTCCACGTTGGAGTTCATGCGGAACAAATTGTTCTTGTCATACACCGCCTTGATCTCGCGCAGGCGTTGGTGATTGTCGCCGAACGAGGCGCGGACTTTCTCCGGCCGATCGTCGGCGGCGATGTGGTTGACGTAGGCGCTGCCCTTCAAATGCGGTTCCAGACGTCCCCAGAGTTCGCGCACCCAGGCGATATGGGTTGGGCTTTCCGCCCCGTTCTCCCACACGCCAATGACATCGAAATCCCATTGCGCGTGCCGAGCGCCGAACGCCATAGCGTCGCTCGGCACGCGGGTGATGGCGCCGTGCACGTTGAACAGCAGCAGCGCGCTCAGCGGCGAACTGAAGTGGCTGGCTCCCTCGACCAACACGGCGATGAATTCGTCGGTCACCTGTTCGGTGAACGCGGCCCGCCAATACCGATGCAGACCATGTACCGCGTTGGGGTTGTCCAGGATGGCCTGGCGGTCGGCATACGACATCGGCGCAACCGTATCGGCGATCGGTTGTCCCCACTGGCGGGCAGGCGCCAGGACACGCGCGCCGTCCTCGAGCGAACCGTTATAGCCCAGGATCATCGCCGCCACCGGCACGCCCTCGGGGGAGGTCAACAGCGCCGCGTGGGCTTCGGCCTCGTCCGGCAACGTCGCGGAAAAATCGCGATAGAACCGTAACATGTCGGCGGCGCGATCGAGCGGGTGGAGTACCAATCCGCCCAGGATCTGTCCGACCGGATGCAACTGAAACGTCATCGACGTGACGACGCCGAAATTTCCTCCGCCACCGCGCAAGGCCCAGAACAGATCGGGATAGTCTGTCGCACTAACATGGCGCGACTGCGCATCTGCGGTGACCACGTCCATTTCGATGACATTGTCCACCGACGCGCCGTGCTTGCCCATCAGCCATCCGAGGCCGCCGCCCAGGGTGAGCCCGATGACCCCGGTATTGGTGACAGTGCCGCCTGTCGTGGCAAGGCCATGGGCCTGGGTCGCGGTATCGAATTCGCCCCAGAGCACGCCGCCCTCTGTTGTGGCTGTGCGCCGGACGGGATCGACGTTGACCGTTTTCATGGCCGACAGGTCGATCACCATACCGCCATCGTTGACGCCGTAGCCAGGCGCGCTGTGCCCGCCGCCGCGCACCGATACCAGCAGGCCGTTGCGGCTGGCAAAGCCAACTGCTTGCTGAACGTCGCCGGTGGTGGTGCAACGGGCGATCAGCGCCGGTCTCCGATCGATGTTGCCATTCCAGACCCGGCGCGCGGTCTCATAGTCCGTGTCGCCGATCAGAACGAGGCCGCCAAGAACCTGGTCGCGTAGCGCCGCGATCTGGTCCTGACCAATGGATACGGTTTTCCCGTCCAGTCCTGCCATTTCAACCATGTGGCTCCTCCCTATGCGTTCTTATTCGGCATTTTCCAAAGGCTCGGCTCATTGGAGCATTGGGGGTCGACGATAGCCGTGCGCCAGCGCGCGCCGCAAGATCGACAGCACCCCAACCCGTTGCGCAATGCCGCTGAATATCAGGGATTCCAGACGGAAGCTCAGATCACGTCCGCGGGGTTCCCGGGTCTTGAGCAGGCCTGCCAAATGAAGCGGCGATAACCTGGACTGTCTCCAAACTCGGCGGCACAGCAGAACGCGCCCGAGTATTCATGCCATGGCGATGTCCCACAAAGTCATTTCGCCCGAATAAACGGCCTGATCCGGCTCACCACGCCTTCCGCGTCCAGCAGGCTGGTCATGTAGGACCCACCATCCTCGGCCAGTCGACGAAGCAACACGTTCTGCGGGCGGCCGTCTTCCGTCTTGCTGATCCGGTAATGCGTCCGCTCGTCGATATAGACCAGGCGAACCAAGCCGTAGGGTTTGCCGACCTGGAAGTTGCGTGCATTCGACGCCTCATTGGCGCCTATGCGTTGGCGGAATGCCGCCACGGCGGTGGTTTGATCGACACCGGGCGCAGTGATGATCTCTCGGACCGAGTATGGCACCCACTCCGCAGCATCGAAACGGGCAGTGTAGCCCATGCGGATGACGGGGTCGTCCCCGTACAGGACTTCATAAGTCTGAACGCCGTCCTCGACCCGGATGGTGATGATTTCTTCGCCGACCGCGTCCGGGATGTAGGTCTTGGTCGCGGTGTCCCATTTTCTGGCGTTTTCTATATCGATCTTCCAGGTACCATTGAACCGTAACATCTCAAACTCCCCCCGCGGCCGTGTGCCACCATTCGGCCGGAACGGCCCCTGAAACCGCGCTGTCGATCCCCTTCGCCCGTACCACCGAGCGGTTCCAGCCAGATCACGACGGACATCAGCGCGGCCAGCCACGCAAACACGCCCTGGAGGCACCGTCAACGCGTTCTCGACAGAGGGACGTTGGGCGGCATGGAACCAGCCGTTGGTGGGGTTACAACCCACGCCGAGGCCGACAGGCCCCCAGCGTCATCCCGCCTCAGGCGGGATTGGCGGACCTCCGTGACCAGCGATCCCCCCGGCGCCATGCCGAACGGTCCGCCGCTAGGGGGCGTCCGTCCGCCGTCCCTTTCCCCCGCCCATCCCCCTGTCCTATTCTGGGCCTAACCAAACCGCCCCAACCCACGCAGGAGAACAGCATGGACGGCAACGCCGTCGATTGGTTCCTCGATCGCCACCAGCGGGACGGGGCCGGCCAACGCACCGCATTCACCGATCCCTCGCGCTCCCTCACCTATGACGGTCTTGCCACCGAAACCCGTCGTTTCGCCGCCGCCCTGCACCGCGCCGGCATCGAGCGGGAGCGTCGGGTTGCGATCCTGCTGCTGGACACGATCGATTTCCCGATCGCCTTCTGGGGCTGCATCCGTGCCGGAGTCATCCCCGTCCCCATCAACACCCTGCTGACCGCGGACAGCGTCGCCTACATCCTGGCGGACAGCCGGACGGAAGCGGTGGTTGGGTCGTCGGTGGTGATCTCCGCACTGGGGGGCGCGTTGCGCGAGGCCAAGGGTCTGAAGCACATCGTCGTCGCGCAACCGGACGGATCGACGCCCGTGCTCTCTGACGATCCGCGGCAGAGTGCGTTCGCCGATTTCCTCGCCGGCACCGATCCGGACACCGCGACCGTCCCGGCCTCGCCGGATGAAACGGCGTTCTGGCTCTATTCCTCCGGCTCGACCGGCGCGCCCAAGGGGGTGCGCCATGTCCATGCCAGCCTGCGCCACACCGCCGATACCTATGGCGCGGGCGTGCTGGGCATCCGACCCGACGACGTTGTGTTCTCCGCCGCCAAGGCCTTCCACGCCTATGGGTTGGGCAACAGCCTGACCTTCCCGATGGCGGTAGGAGCATCCACGGTGTTTCTGCCGGACCGCCCGACCCCGGATGCGGTGCTGGCGACGATGGAGCGGCACAATCCCACCATCTTCGGCGGGGTGCCAACGCTCTATGCCGCCCTGCTGGCCAATCCAATGATCCGGCCCGGCGCCGGTTCCAACCGGCTGCGCCGCTGCATTTCCGCCGGGGAGGCGTTGCCCGCCGATATCGGCCGCCGCTGGCATGCGCTGGTGGGCGTGGACATCCTGGATGGCATCGGCTCGACCGAGATGCTGCACATCTTCATCAGCAACCGCCCGGACGACGTGCGCTACGGCACCAGCGGCAAGCCAGTGCCTGGCTACGAGGCCCGCGTGGTGGACGAACATGACCGCGTGGTGCCGCATGGGGAGGAAGGCGAGCTGATCGTCAAAGGCCCAAGCGCCGCCGACGGTTACTGGAACCAGCGCGACAAAAGCCGAAAGACGTTCCGCGGCGAGTGGACCTATACCGGCGACACCTACACCCGCGACGAGGAAGGCTATTACCGCTTCCGTGGCCGCAGCGACGAGATGCTGAAAGTGAGCGGCATCTGGGTCTCCCCATTCGAGGTCGAGGAAGCCCTGATCTCGCATCCTGCGGTGCTGGAAGCGGCGGTGATCGGCAAGCAGGATCGGGACGGGCTGACCAAGCCGAAAGCCTTCGTCGTGTTGCAACAACCGGTGGCCGACCCGGACGCGTTGGCGGCCGAGTTGCAGCAGCACGTGAAAGACCGGATCGGCGTCTGGAAATACCCGCGCTGGGTGGAATTTTCCGAAAGCCTGCCGAAGACCGCCACGGGCAAGATCCAACGCTTCCGCCTGCGGGAGGTCTGACCCTGCGGCGTGGTGACATCAGTCTGGACGGACGTCGGCTGGAAACCGCGTGGTGGGGGAAGCGGCCCGACCAGGCGCCGACCCTGGTCCTGCTGCACGAAGGCCTGGGCTGCATCGACCTCTGGCGCGACGTGCCGGAGCGTTTGGCGGCGATGACGGAATGGGGCGTGTTCGCCTATTCCCGTTTCGGCTATGGCCAGTCCGACCCGGCGCCGCTGCCATGGCCCATGACCTATATGCATCAGGAAGCGTTGGAGGTGCTGCCGCGTGTTCTGGACGCGACCGGGATCAAGCGAGCGGTGCTGGTCGGGCATTCCGACGGTGGCTCGATCGCCGCGATCCATGCCGGGGGAACGCGCGATCCTCGGCTGCGGGGAGTGGTTACCTTGGCGGCACATTTCTTCGTCGAACCCATGAACATTGCCGCCATCGAACGGATCGCCGCGACTTATGCGACTGGCGCGACCGGCGCGGCTGGTGCGGCTGGTGCGACCGGTGCGACCGGTGCGACCGGCGACTTGCGCGCGCGTCTGGGGCGTTATCATCGTGACGTGGACAATGCGTTTCATGGATGGAGCGGGGCCTGGCTGGACCCGCGATTCCGCGATTTCGACATCTGCTCGTATCTGTCGCGGCTCGCCGTTCCGATGCTGGCGTTGCAGGGCGAAGACGACCCCTACGGCACCGAGGCGCAACTGCGCGCCGTGCACGACCATGCGCGCGTGGCTGTCGAAACCCGTGTGATCCCGGGGGCGCGTCACGCCCCGCATCTGGAGGCTCCCATGCCGACCCTGTCCGCCATCGTCGCCTTTGTGTTGGACCGCGCCGAGGAGATCCGCTCATGATCGATTTTCGGACGGAACCGGCGCAATACCGGCATTGGCGGTTGAGCTTTGATGGCCCGGTCGCGACCTTGTGGATGGATGTCGATGCCGCCGCCGGGTTGATCGGCGATTACGAGTTGAAGCTGAATTCCTATGACCTGGGTGTCGACATCGAACTGGCCGACGCGGTGCAGCGCCTGCGGTTCGAGCATCCGGAAATCCGCTGCGTCATCCTGCGATCGGCGAAGGAGAACGTGTTCTGCGCCGGCGCCAATATCCGCATGCTGGCGATGGCGTCGCACGGCCACAAGGTGAATTTCTGCAAGTTCACCAACGAGACGCGCATGGCGATCGAGGATGCCAGTGCCTGTTCCGGTCAGCGTTACCTGGCGGCGATCAGCGGGACGGCGGCCGGTGGCGGCTATGAACTGGCGCTGACCGCGGATCACATCATGCTGATCGACGACCGCCGCTCCACCGTTTCTTTACCGGAATTGCCTCTCCTGGCGGTACTGCCGGGGACGGGTGGCGTGACGCGGTTGACCGACAAGCGGAAGGTGCGGCGCGATCGGGCCGATCTGTTCTGCACGACGGAGGAAGGCGTGCGCGGCGCGCGCGCGGTGGAATGGCGGCTGGTGGATGAGGTGGTGCCGCCGTCGGCGTGGGAGGCGAAGGTGCAGGCTCGGGCGCAGGCCATGGCTGCGGGGTCTGACCAGGCGAGCACTGGGAGGGCAGGGGTGGCTGGGGGCGATGCGGCGGGGACGCCGGTCGGGGTGGCACTGACCCCGTTGGCGCGTACGATGACCGAGGCTGGGCTGACCTACCCGCATGTGACGGTGGCCTTGTCCCGGGCGGAACGGGTGGCGACGATCACGGTGTCGGGGCCGGAGGCGGTGCCCGGGGCGCTGGCTGGGGTGCATGCGGCGGGGGCGGGGTTCTGGCCTCTGGCGATGGCGCGCGCGCTGGACGACGCGATCCTGCATTTGCGGCTGAATGAGCCGGAACTGGGCGTCATCGTGTTTCGGACGGTCGGCGATCCGGCTTCTGTGCTGGCGGTGGATGCTCTGTTGGAGGCGCATCGGGATGACTGGTTGGTGCGGGAAATCCGGCACTTGCTGAAGCGCGTGTTCAAGCGGATCGACATGACGTCTCGCAGCCTGGTCGCGCTGATCGAGCCTGGAAGCTGCTTCGCCGGCAGCCTGTGCGAGTTGGTGTTTGCCGCCGATCGGTCGTTGATGCGCGATGGCGCCGGGCCGGGGGAGGTTCCGGCGACCTTGCATCTGTCGACGCTGAATTTTGGGGCCTACCCAATGGGCAACGCGCTGACCCGTCTGCAAACGCGATTCCTGGGGGAGGTTGAGAGCGTCGATTTGGCGTTTGCCAGGATCAGCGAGGCGCTGTCGGCGGATGCAGCCGAGGACATGGGCCTGGTCAGCTTCGCCTATGACGCTGTCGATTGGGATGATGAGGTGCGGTTGATATTGGAAGAAAGAGCGTCTTTCTCGGCCGATGCGCTGACGGGGTTGGAGGCGAATTTGCGGGTGCCTGGGCCGGAGACGATGGAGACGCGGATTTTTGGGCGTCTGACCGCCTGGCAGAACTGGATTTTCCAGCGTCCGAATGCGGTGGGGGAGGCTGGGTCGTTGAAGCGGTATGGGAGCGGGCAGCGACCGGAGTTTGATTTGCGGCGGGTTTGAGGGGGCCGGAATCCAATTGATCAGAGTGTCCCAACGTCTATACACAAATTGTCGCCCACAGTTCCGTAATTAGTCTCTTACAGCCTGACTCTTGACACGTTCTGCATCAACAATCCGTTGCGATCGAGAAGCCGCGGTGCAAAGATCGGCGTGCCATAATGGCATGAACCTATTGGGTTGTTACGCTTTGCACCCGCTGATGCGGGAAAAATTGGGCGGATGTGAATCGGCGGATCATCCAAATTTGCCCGTACAGCCGAGGGAGTAGGTTTGCCTTTTTGGTTCCGGTTCATCCGGCTTAGGCTGTGGTCACGTAACTGCATTGCGGTCTGTCGTAGAGCTTAGCCCGGAGTGTGGGACTACGGGGGGATTCGAACCCCCAACGCGCGCTGGCACGCATGTTACATTACAACACGTGAGCCCCACCGGCTCACCTTGATCCCTTGGATCTCAGATTGCAAGACCTCCCCATTTAAGGCGTGCCTCGGCCTTTGCCTTCCATCTCTTTCCCTCATCTGTTCTTGTGTCCCACCTGCTGAGACGCGATTTTATTGCTGCGAGTTCCTTGGATGCCCTTTGATGAGTATTCGAGATTTTCGATTGGCGCGGGTGTCTTATTGGGATGTCCCTTGGGACCGCTTTGTGATCCTCGCCCGCGGTATCGGGAGCGGAAAACTGAGGCAGACACCTAGGGTCGAATTTTCCTTTCCAGATTGCCAAACAAATTCTCCGCTGATTCTTCCTGCTGCCGACTAAGACAAAGACCTGTTCGCTGAGTTCTGCCCCCCATATTCGTTCTGGTGGGACAACGGTAAATAAAGGATTGTCCCTCGTCTTTAAGTCAGCATATTCAATGTAGGCACTCGCAGTCTTTCTGGCTTCCTCGAGTGCTGTGGCATTATCGAGTTTCGTGGCCAATAAGGTATAGAGATCCCACAATCTCAGATTGTCGTAGAATGAATTGGGAGCCTCATCTTGTGGGCGCAGCACGGATTTGAGTAGAAAAAGGGCCTGTTGTTTCTGCCCTTGCTTCCATAGCGTGACTGCAGATCGTTCTACGCCCTCGGAATAAAAGCCCGGATTAAGTTTACCATTTTGGGGTTGCTTACGAAGCTGCCTTCGTATGGGAGATGCCTGCGCTTCCATCCGAGCCGCGATCCCAGATTGAATTCGGAACGAATAGATTGTTTTCACTAGATCTTCTTTGGCGACAAACGACAGCTTCTTGGCTCGTAGCAACGCATCCGCTCTAAGCCGGCGTGCTCCTAATATGGTGCCCGTGCCGATTAATGCCCTGGAGCGTGGGGTACGTCCAGTCGGCCCCGGGATCGAAATCTTTGGCTCTCTGTGGGAACAGGCGCTGTCCTGCGTGATTTTGTTACGAGACGGATATGCCCTGCGCTCAGATCTAACGACGATATCTCGTACATAGTGCAGCACATCGCCTCGCCGCCCGGATTTCTTGTACCAGCCTTCGGGCAATTGGGACGACGCCCACCGTTTCCATGACCCTTTCCGAAATCGCGGTCTAGCTTCGATAATGGGATTGGTGAGTCCCCGGAGGAATATCTCGCCTTGGAGAGATGTCCCCCACCTCCAAGACGACCAAACGGAGGATCCCGTCCAAGCTAATGCAGTAGTGGCTGATACAGTGATCACTGCCACTATAAGCCTTCTTCCGGGTAGGGGGTCTTGTGGCGCCATATCGTTGAGACCGACCGGCTCAGGCGATCGCGGTGACCAACGCAGTATCAATATTGAGACTAGAAAAACCGTCAATAGGATGAAGATGTCAAATTTCGCAAGGCTTCTAGGGGCGGGCATAGACATACCAATCGATTGGATGAGATTACCCATAAACGAGTATGTCGTCGTAGAATTCGAAACTTGATCGATATACGAAATTATTGGCTGCTCGGATAATTTTATCTCAAAATATATAGCAGATCCTACAAGAGTGATATATGCTGTGAGCAGCACTGCTACTATACGCCGTGATCGTCGAAACTCCTTCCGCGAAGCGATAAAATCGCGCATCGATTTCCCGTGAATGTTTTTCCAGTCGGGAATAGGATTCATCCACCACGGCAAGGAAATCAACATCGGGAGGGAGCCACCTGGCGGACGGATGCTATTACCTTTAAATTTTTGATATGAGAGGTTCAATACGTTACGCCGCTTTCCCCCTATCAACACTGAGCCTACAAATAGAACCACCATAAATATCAAAGAGTGCCATAAAGGGTGGATATCTTTAATTTTGAAGCCCCCGATCTCGAGGTTTCCCCGTTTCGCCAACTCATCGACTGCACGTTGCACATCCTCCAGAGATCGCCTGCACCGTTGGACATTGTTAGCAGTCCAATCTTTGAACTTGTCGAAGCACGTCTTGCGGTCGGAGTTAGCGTCGCGCCATGTATCCTGGATACCCGGCCCAATCCTCATCAATCCGATCAACAAGAGATTTCAACTTAGATCCGTTGGGGCTCTCTGCTTTCCGCAGCTTCACGAAATATTCAGCGACCCCGGCAGATACAGCGGGCTGGCCGGAGTATTCGGGGGCACTGGCCGGCTTTGTATAAATATAGCCAGACTCCTTGCAGGACGAGAATGACGACTTCTCGAGTGAATAAGCAGCCTCCAGACCCGAGCATCTGTTGTGGGCGTTCAGCGCCAATTCGTTCATATTTCTTAATGTGCTGGGAACATCATTTCCCGTCCTCCCAGACAAATCAAATGGGAGGAAGTAGGTGAGCCACCATAAGAAAAGACCAGAGATAAATACTGTAGCGTATGTATTGCCGGATTTAATAATCTCTTTAATCTCATCGTTGTACAATCGTGATGCGTCTGACATTTTACGTTCCTCCCCCGGCACTCAAAACCAACCCGCATTCGCGGCTGAGGCGCTCTGACTCGCGATATGATCATCTTGACGCAGAACCTATTATTCAATCTAACTCACGTACTCTGGGCCTGCAATATGGTGGCATCAGGTTGAGACCTGAAGCATACCGCCGCCCGCCTGCGGGTGATCGGTAAGCTGGAATAAGCGGCATCTATTCTAACCTTCGTTCCCCCACCACAATCCGCTGTACTCCCCCCGAACCACCCCGGGACCCACCAACCCAAAAGGCCACCGCCATGCCAGGATCCGCCGCGATCGACTACAATGGCCTCATCCCCAACAATGTTGGCCTCGCGCACGATTTGCGCGTGCGCAAGGCCCTGGAAACCTGGCACCCCGGCTACATTGACTGGTGAAGGCAGATGGGGCCCTGGTCATGCAGGGCGACATCGAACCGGCTTCGGTCGAGCAACAACGTCACCTCGACGCCACCGACCCCTCTGAGTAGGAGATGCGTGACCTGGCCCTGGTGAACCTCGAAGGAGGCCGCCCTCTCTGGGCCATGCCCTTTCCGCTGTAGAATACTCTGGCCGAGACGGGCGAAGAGAAGCCGAAGAACGCCCGCGCATCGCCAATGCAGCGCATCCATGGCAGCCCAATGATCCACGATAGACAGGCGCGGTTATCGGGGAAGCAGAAGCCCGACGATGGACGATCTCAGCCCGCATGTGTATAATGGCAAGAGATCACACACACGAACGCGGCATGCGCACCAACATCGACATCGACGATGAACTCCTGGTCAAGGCCATGGCCGCGACCGGCCTCACAACGAAGAAGGCGACGGTGGAGGAGGCCTTGCGCCGTCTCGTCCGGCGCCGCGAACGGCTGGACGCGCTGGCCGATATGGCGGGTCTTGGTTGGGACGGCGATCTGGCCGCGATGCGGGAAGGGCGGGACTCGGACCCACGCCGGTGATCGTCGTTGATAGCTCGGTCTGGATCGCGCAACTGCGCGCACAGGCCACGCCCGCGGCGCTCCGGCTTCGCTCTATCGTCGAAGAGGATGATGATCGCATCCTGGTCGGGGACCTGATCCTGCTGGAGGCGCTGCAGGGCGCGCGTGACGAAGCGCTTGCGGCACGGATCGAACGGAACCTGCGAAGCTATCCGATCGCGCCGATGCTCGATGAGGCCATCGCGGTTGAGGCCGCGCGGAACTATCGTGTCCTACGCGCGCGCGGCGTCACGGTGCGGAAGACGATCGACCTGATCATTGGCACATTCTGCCTGGTCGGAGGTCATGCGCTCCTGCACGATGACAGGGATTTCGATCCGATGGCGGCGCATCTCGGCCTGCTTGTCGTGGTTGTCTGAGACGGACCGACCAAGACCATGACTTTGACTTTACATAGTAATCAGGCGGCGCCTGGATTAATACGGCTGAGGCAGCCCGCGACCCGCGGTGGTTCGGCTGGACTGACCGGGCAGTCGAATGTCCGCTCCCCACCCAAGGCGGGCCTTCAAACCGACCCACCGCCTTCAGGTGGGAAAGGTTCGATCCCCCTCCAACCACCAACCCAATAGGCCACTCGCAGGCCAGACGCCGCGACAATCGACTACCATGGCTTCATTCCCAACAATGTCGGCCACGCGGATCACCCGGGCGCCGCTTGACCGACTGCTTTCGATCCAAAGCCTATCCCACAACCGGCGCGGGACCCTGTGCATACCACGGACTCGCCGCGCCGTGGCCGCCGCGTTACGGTGCCCCCGGGGATCCACAACCCCGGGAGGAAATGGCAATGACACGGACTTACGAGACCGTCGACGCCGACGGCCACATTCTGGAGCCGCTCACGTTGTGGGATGACTACATCGACCCCGCGTTCCGTGAACGCCGGCCGCGCTTCGTCATTGACGACAACGGCAAGGAACGGCTTTCCGTCGAGGGCAAGTTGCTGGGCAACCCGCGCGGCATAGGCAGCCTCGGCTCCGTCGGGGTTCGGCAGGGCGAAGTCAAACTCGACAGCCTGAAATACGCCGAAGGGCGCAAGGGCGGGTTCGACCCGCACGCCCGCATCATCGATATGGACCTGGACGGGATCGACGCCGCGTTCCTGTACCCAAGCCTCGGCCTGTTCTCCGGGGCGGTCGAGGCCCCGGATCTGGCAGCCGCGATGTGCCGAGCTTACAATCGTTGGCTGGCGGATTACTGCAAACCATACCCTGATCGGCTGTTTGGCGTCGCGATGCTGCCGATGCAGTCGGTCGAACTCGCCATGGCGGAAATGCGCCACGCACGTGAAGTGCTTGGAATGCACGGGGGGTTTTTGCGGCCGAATCCCTATCACGGCAAGAAGATGCTCAGCGATCCGATATATGCGCCGTTCTGGCGGCTGGCCGAAGATCTCGACTTCTCCATCGGGTTCCACGAGGGCTCGACCAACGCCATGCCCACCGTCGGCGTCGATCGTTTCGAAGGCGACCGAGGTGCTCGGCATATGATCTCGCACACGATGGAGATGATGCTCGTTGCGCTCAGCGTGATCTGGGGCGGCGTGGTTGATCGCCACCCGAAGCTGCGTGTCGCCTTCCTCGAGTCCGGCGGCGGCTGGATCGCGCCGTGGCTTGACCGCATGGACCGGCATTTCGACGACAAGGGGTTCAATGACACCGCCCCCAGGATGCGTCCAAGCGAGTTGTTCCAGCGCAATTGCTGGATTTCCTTTGAGCCTGTGGAGAACAGCATCGCTGTGCTGGCCGACTATATTGGTCCGCACAAGATCATGTGGGCGACCGATTATCCGCATCAGGACGGGTTCTTTCCGGGTGCGCCGCAGATGATGCGTGATCGGCTTGGGCCGTTGTCCGCCGCGGCGAAGCATCAGGTGATGGCCGGCGGCGCACTTGGCTTTTACGGCGTGAGTTGATCTGAGAGGTTCCGCTCGCGGGCGCCGACCGTCGCGGTGCGTCCAGGCCCCTGACTCGACGTCGCCCGCACGCCACCCATGGCGGCGGTCGGACGCGCCGAACATGAACTGCCAGTCGGGCTCGGACCGCCAACCCGGTTCGGACCGCCGCGGTCGGACAGAGACGGACTTTTGGCTGACGACACCATCTGAGCGTAGCCATGGCCTGCCGCGCAAGGTCATGGCGCGCCGCAAGGTCCTACGATCACCGCCGTGACGGCCTGTTGTAGTCATGGAAAGTCCGCCGCCTTCGCGGGAACCTGGTCAGCATTCGGCGAGTGGTGAGCGGGTTATCAGCCGGAGACGCCGCTCCGACATTGCTCGCGAGGGCCGGCTTATGCCAGGCGCTCGCGCCACTGGCGCGTGAATAGGCCGTCGGGCGCTTGGTACCTTATTGGCTTCGCGCGGCCGCAACACCGACCCTGCGCTCATGCCAGTCGTCGATAGAGGCGACTGGTATGACAAACCGAACCGGGGACACATAGCGGCTCGCCAGGTGTCCGACGCGGTCCAGATGATTCCGGCCTTGCAGAACGCTCGCAAGAGAGGTTAAGTCCAGCCAAGAAGCCTGGACAGGCGGGCATATGACAAATGCCAGTCAAAAGGGCACATGCGACGGGGCGTTGAGCCACGCGCGACGACTGGGCTTCTTCGGTACGAAATCAGACGTTCAAGAACAAACGTTAAAGAATCAAGAAAACAAAAGAAGGGAGGCACCATGAAACGCCGCGATCTGTTGAAGACCACACCCCTGCTGTTCGCGCCTGCGGTGGCACGCGCCAACACCCAACCGCTGCGGTTTATCCCGAACGCGAACCTTACATCGCTCGACCCGATATGGACCACCGCGTTGGTGGCCATCGCCCATGGTTATCTGATTTACGATACCTTGTACGGAATCGATGCCACCAGCGAAGTGCGTCCGCAGATGTGCGCGGGGCATGACATCTCGGCCGACGAGTTGACCTGGACTTTCACCTTGCGTGACGGGCTGCTTTTCCACGACAGAGAAAAAGTCCTTGCGCGGGACTGCGTGCAGTCGCTGCTGCGGTGGTCCACGCGCGATTCGTTCGGTCAGCAATTGGCGGCTGCGACGAATGAAATGTCCGTCCTGGATGACCGGCGTTTCCAGATACGGCTCAAAAAGCCGTTTCGCCAGATGCTCTACGGATTGGGTGCGCGAAGCTGCTTCATGATGCCCGAGCGTATGGCGAAAACACCTTCCTCGGAACAGGTCAAGGAAACCATTGGATCGGGTCCGTTCCGGTTCCTCCCCGGCGAGTGGATTTCCGGCGCCCGTGCGGCTTATGCGCGGTTCGACGGATACGTGCCACGGCAGGAATCGCCGAGCTTTTATGCGGGCGGCAAGGTGGCGCATTTCGAGCGGGTGGAATGGATCGTGCAGCCAGACTCCGCGACCGCCGCTGCCGCCTTGCAGAAGGGCGAAGTCGACTGGGTCGAACAGCCGCTGATCGACCTTTGCCCGATGCTGCGCCAATCGCCCGATGTGCTGGTGGCGGTGAACGATCCCTTCGGATGGCAGCCGATCATCGCGCTCAATCACCTGAATCCGCCATTCGACAACCCGAAACTGCGGCGCGCATTGTTGCCGGCGCTCGACCAGAAGGCCTTTGTCTCTGCGGTGATCGGAGAGCAAGCCGACCTTGGCCGCTTGCCGGCCGGCTTTTTTGCCCCGGGCCAGCCGATGGCGAGCGAGGCCGGCCTGGAGGTGTTCACCCGTCCCCGTGATATAAAGCTGGCGAAACAACTGGTGGCGGAGTCGGGCTATCGCGGGGAGCCGGTGGCGTTGCTGTCGGCCAGCGACCGGCCTCTCTACAGTCAGGTGTCCTACGTGGCCCGCGAGATGTTCCAGACAATAGGCCTGACGGTGGACTTCCAACCGATGGACTGGGGTTCGGTGGTCACGCGGCGGACCAGTCAGAACCCGACGGACAAGGGCGGCTGGAACGCATTCATTACTGCGCTGGACGGGGTTACCGTAACCAATCCCGGGGGCAACTTCGCGTTGCGCGGCAATGGCAAGAAGGCCTGGTTCGGCTGGCCGACCGATGAACGGTTGGAGGCGTTGCGCGCCGCCTGGTTCGACGCCCCCGACCTGGCGTCGCAAAAAGCGATTGCCGCGCAGATCCAGTTACGGGGCCTGGAAAATGTGACCTACCTTCCGCTTGGCCAGATCTTTCAGCCGACCGCGTTCCGATCGGATATCAAAGACATCGTGAAGGCAATGTTCCCACTGTTCTGGGGTGTGCGCCGCGGGTAGTACCCTTCGGGTTCGCGCCGGCGCGAAAATCCGCTGAAGCCCGCGCCGGCGCGCTTCACCCTTGGTTGACCTGCGGCGGGCGGCAGCGTCGGCACGCAGAGCGTTGGCTCGCTCTCCACCCAAGGCGGATTTTCAACACCAACCCATCGCCTTGCGGCGGGAAAGGTGCGTCCCCTCGCCTTGATCCGCTATACTCCCCCCGACGGAGCGCCCAGCGTCGCCCCACCAACCCAAAAGGCTACTGCCATGCCGGACACCGCGACGATCGACTACGATGGCCTCATCCCCAACAATGTTGGGCTCGCGGATGACCTGCGGGTGCGCAAGGCCCTCGAAACCTGGCACCCCGGCTACATCGACTGGTGGAAGCAGATGGGTCCCGAGGGGTTCCAGGACAATCTCGTCTACCTTCGCACCGCCGTCGGCGTCGGCAGCGAGGGCTGGGCGAAGTTCGACTTCGTCCGCATGCCAGACTACCGCTGGGGCGTCCTGCTCGCCCCTCAGGTGGAAGGCCGCACCATCCCGTTCGGCGCCCACAAGGGCGAGCCCGCCTGGCAGGACGTCCCCGGCGAATACCGCGCCATGCTCCGCCGCCTGCTGGTCATCCAGGGCGACACCGAACCGGCCTCGGTCGAGCAGCAACGTCACCTCGGTGCCACCGCGCCCTCCCAATACGACATGCGCAACCTGTTCCAGGTGAATGTGGAGGAAGGCCGTCACCTTTGGGCCATGGTCTATTTGCTGCAGAAATACTTTGGCCGTGACGGGCGGGAGGAAGCCGAAGACCTCCTCCGCCGTCGCTCAGGAGACCACGACTACCCCCGTATGCTTGGCGCCTTCAACGAACGCACGCCGGACTGGCTGTCCTTCTTCATGTTTACTTTCTTTACTGACCGAGACGGCAAGATGCAGCTCGCCGCCCTGGCGCAATCCGGTTTTGACCCGCTGTCCCGCACGTGCCGCTTCATGCTGACCGAAGAAGCCCATCACATGTTCGTGGGTGAAACCGGCGTCCAACGCGTCATCCAACGCACCTGCGAGGCGATGCGGGCCGCCAACATCGAAGACCCCTACGACATCGAGCGTATCCGCGCCCTCGGTGTCATCGACCTGCCCACCATCCAGAAGAAGGCCAACCTGCATTTCTCACTGACACTTGATTTGTTTGGCAACGAAATCAGCACCAATGCAGCGAATGCCTTCAACGCCGGCATCAAGGGCCGGTATCGCGAAGACAGGCTGACCGACGACCACCAGTTGCTGTCCGCCACCTACCCGGTGCTGCGCCTGCGCGACGGCACCATCGTGCGCGAAGACGTGCCCGCCCTGTCCGCTCTAAACATGCGCTTGCGGGACGACTATGTGGAGGACACCGAGGCCGGCATCGCCCGTTGGAACCGCGTGCTGGAACGCGCCGGCATCGCCTTCCGCCTGTCCCTGCCGCATGTCGCCTTCAACCGCCGCATCGGCGAGTTCGCCGCCGTCCATGCCGACACCGACGGCAATCTGCTCACCGAGGCCGAATGGGCTGCCCGCTACCACCAGATGCTGCCCTCCGCCGATGACAATATGTTTATCGCCAGCCTGATGGCACCGTCTGCGCAACCTGGCGTCTATGCCGGCTGGATCGCCCCGCCGCGCATCGGCATCGACAATAAGCCGGGTGATTTCGCCTATGTGCGGTTGGAGGCTTAGGCGCTCGATCATAACGCGGGCGGCCCTGGCGGTACGCCAGCGGGTTGGCGTCTTCGCCCACAGATGGAGCGGGCTGTCCCTTGCATCACCTGACCACGGATAATGCTGCTGGCCCGGTCCGAGCGCGGCAAGGAATTGCCGGTGCCAATTTCGTCTTACGGCTTATGCCGGTCGTCATCTGGCTTCGAGGGGTGGAGTATGGACTTCACCCGCTCAGGTTCGGTTCCTGAAAATACCGTTGTTTCCGCCAACAATGCCCATATTCGGTCCGGAGTGAAAGGTACGCTGGGATCATTCATAATCCGTTCCAGCTCCGCGAGCTTTGCGTGATATTGACGGTTTGGCATCGATTCCTCGTCCGGAGGCTGGTGAATACCTCGGAATGCCCATTCGATCCCAGCTCGCGGTGACAGGGCAGGAACAATGGCCTGTCGTTTGGTCGCCCCAGGTCTTGCCCCGGACGTCTTGGCCCGGCCAGTACAGGCGGCTGCTGATCTGTGTGCTTTCCGCGTAGGGTTCAAGAAATTCGACCATGATAGGACCGAGCCCGCGGCCTGGCCGCCTAATGGCAGCCGATTGGCCGCGGTCCCGCCCGTTACCTGCCGCCCGCCTGTTACCTACAGGTAGTACGGCGTGTCATAGTAGCGGTACACGTCCCGTCCATAGCTTGGGTCCGTCCACGGCAGCTCGTCGGCGGCATAGTGAGGCGCATTTTCCAATTGAGAGCGCGTCAACTCAACGACATATCCACCAACGACCGTATCATAGGTCAATTTCTTCCACGGCACTGGATGATACCGTTCCCCGATGCCCAGGAAGCCCCCAAAGCTGATCACCGCATAGGCGACCTGCTGCCCCGAGTATTTATCCAGCATGACGTTGTGGATAGATCCAAGGCGCTGCTGGGACTTGTCATACACCGCTGTCCCTTCGACCTTGTCTGACGCGATCAGACGGTTGGTCTCATTGACCGCAACGCCCCGGTCAGTGGGGTTGTGTGGGTTATCGGTAGTATAATCTGACATAGTTGTCCCTCGGTTGGATACTGATTACGGATGATTCAACGCGGCCACGGACCAAAGGTTCCGATCTTGGCGGAGCGCACAGTGGAGCCGGCAGGGCACGATTAGTCGCCGTCTGATCGGATTGAAAAGTGCACCTGACTACGAACTATCCTCTACTGGCTTTGGTCCCGTATATTTCAATTCAAATCGATATCTTGCAGTCGCGTGGGGCGGACCTTCGACTGGGCCTCTGCCGATTTCCTTGGCAACTGCCAGGTGTTGGATGCCGCAAATCGCCGTATCGGGAAGGAACCGCTGATCCGAGAGCGCTTTCGACGGTCAATATGGCTGACGATCGTGCGTAATCGGAAAAGCGTAGGCTCTTATGGCGTCACCTGTTGGGAGCCAGCTTGCGCCCTCGGTCTGACGGCGCCCACCAGCGGCGCTGGTCCGCCGGCCCCGGCTTCGCGCCCTTTGTGTCTACGACGTAACTGAACCACTACCGGCTAAAGCCGGTAGGTTCTATTAAGCGGCCGACTGAAGTCGACCCATCAGAGTGCGCTTCGCGCACACGGTATTGTACGCTATACCGCATGAATGCGGTGGTTTGGAACCGGTAAAAAGAGACTATGAAAGCCGGATATCGCTGTAAATGTCGGAAAGCCGCCATTTACACCCATGGGGGCGCCGCCGCTGCCGCAAGGTAACTTCGTGGTGGAGAGCAGCGGAGCCGCGGCTCTTGGTGGCCCTATCCCATCAGACTCCCCAGGGCAGGCAAGCTGTCCTTGGTTACGTTGGCGATTCTCCACCACAAGACACGAAGGGCACGACGAAGCGGGGTAGCGGCCGTGCCACAAGTGTTCCGATCGCGACAGATGGTGCCCACCCGTCGCGTTAATCGGAACACCAAACACCGGGTTTTCCGGGGTAGGAGCCGAAAGGCGAGATCTGCCCGTCCCAGGCCTGTCCCCATTTGTCCCGATACACCACCTGCTCCAGCGCTGTCCGTCGCACCGGTCCGAACCGGCCCATCGGGTAGCCGATCGGCAGGATCGCATAGGAATGCACGCCCTCCGGCAGGCCCAACGCCGCCTCGGCCTCCTGCTCGAATGCCAGATAGAGCGTGGTCAGGGTCGCTCCCAATCCGAGGGCGCGGGCCGCCAGCAGCATGTTCTGCACCGCCGGATAGACAGACGATCCCGCCGTCCGGCTGCGGGTCGCCGAGGACGCGCAGGGCACGATCCAGACCGGTGCCTCATGGAAATGATCGGCCAGATACTGTGCCGCTTCCAGCATGCGGCTGAACCGTTCCGCGGTCATGCCGGGGGCTGGACCGCCGGCACGATAGCGGGGCCCAACCTGTTCGTCCCAGGCGCGCTTGTACAGCGCCCCCACCGTGGCCTTCACCACCGGATCCTGCACCACCAGGAACCGCCAATTCTGCATGTTCCCGCCATTTGCCGCACAGACACCAGCTTCCAGCACCTGCCGGATCAGCTCTGCCGGGACGGGATCCGGCTTCAGCCGGCGCATCGAGCGGGTGGTACGCATGATCTCGAACAGATCGGCGCCCGGGACACTCGCGGCACTCATCGCGGGATCCAGGTTTCGTTGCCGGTCTTGCGATCGTTGCGATAGGCCCAGATGCCAGAATATCCGCCCGACCCATTCGCGCGATACAGCGCGGTGCCGCTTCCGTTCTTGCCCGAGAAGCTGAACGCCAGTGTCTTTCCATCGCCCACGCCGGTTCCCTCGTAGCGGTCGCCCTCGACATTCCACGATACCTGCCAGGTGCCCGACCCGGTCTGCGTCAGAACGACCGAGCCCGCGTAATTGCTGCCGCGCGCCGTATAGTTTCCCGGCCCCTCGGCCTGGGCCGCGACCGGGGCGGTGATCAGCCCGATCGCAAAACCCGCTGTCGCCAGTCTCATGATTCGTTCAACTCCATCTGAGGTTCCACGGATAAGGTGACGTGCTTTCCAGCAGTCCGGTCAAGCCCTTTCGATGAGCTGAAAGAATGAAAAAGCGACCGAGCACCACGGCAGGCACGGTATCCATCGCCTCCTGGTGGATCGCCCGCGCCACCCGCATACGATCATCATCGCTCGGCACCCGCGTCCACTCCGCGGCCAACGCCTCCAGCTTTTCGTTGGTGAACGAACCGGCCCAGCCCTTCGCCCCCATGCCGCGCACCACGTTGCTGATGGCGGGGTTGACGATGGAACTGCCCAGCCACCAGTTGTGGAAGATGGACCAGCCGCCCTTGTCGACCGGCTCGGTCTTGTTGCGGCGTTGCGCCAGGGTGTTCCAGTCCATCTCCTGCAACTCGACATTCATGCCGATCTGCTTCAGGTAGTCGAACGTCACATGACCGAAAGGACCGATCGTCGGGATGTCGGCGGGATTCAGGATCACCACCTTCTCCCCGGCATAGCCCGCGTCCTTCAGCGCCTTGCGGGCCGCGGCGATGTCGCCGGTCATCTCGGCCTTGCCGATTTCCTCCCCGTAACGGGTGCCACACGGGAACAGCGCCTTGCACTGGCGCCAGATCTCCGGATCGTTGCCGGTCACCGCGCTCATATACTCATCCTGGTTCATTCCCAGGCGCACCGCTCGACGGATCGCCACGTTGTTGAACGGCGGGTGCAGGTGGTTGAACCGCATCGTGCCGAAGAAGCCGACCGGATTGAAGTTCGTCACCACAACGTCTTTGTTTTTTCGAAGCAAGGGGAGAAGGTCGGGCTGCACCTGTTCCCACCAGTCGATTTCTCCCTTTTGCAACGCGGCGGAGGCGGTGGAGGCATCGTTGATGATGTGCCACTCGATCCGGTCTATATAGGCGATCTTCCCGCCCGAGGCCCAGGACGGTTTCTCCTGCCGCGGCACATAGTCCTTGAACCGCTCATAGGCGCCGCCGCCACCGGGCACGAATTCGTTCTTCAGGAAGCGATAGGGGCCGGAGCCGATCATTTCCGTCACCTGCTTCGACGGATCGGTCTTCGCCAGGCGTTCCGGCATCACCACCGGCAGCATGCCGTTCGGCTTGCCCAGCGCGTCCGGCAGCAGAGGAAACGGCGTCTTCAGCTTGATGCGCAGCGTGCGGTCGTCAGCGGTGGTGAATTCCTCGACCGCCGAACCGAGGGTCTGGCCATAGACATCGCGCGCCGACCACCGCTTCAGGCTGGCGGCGGCATCGCGGGCCAGCACGGGTTCGCCATCATGGAATTTCAGACCATCGCGCAGCTTGATGTCCCAAACGCGGCCGTCGTCGGATACCGTGTAGCCCTCGGCCATCTGCGGCTTCGGAGTCTGGGTGTGGTCGATCCCGAACAGCGTGTCGAAGACATAGTAGCCGTGGGTGATGGACACCTGCGTGGTGGTCCAGGACGGATCGAGCACCGACAGATCCGCCGTCGGCACATAGCGCAGCAGCTTGTTGGTTCCGACACTGGATTGCGCGATGGCAAAGCGCGACGGCAAGGCGGTTGCGGCCGCGGTTGCGGCGGTGGATTTCAGAAACGTACGGCGCCGCATGAGGGGTTCTCCCGGTTGGCATGATTTTGTGACACTTATATCAAACCCCGGCACCAATGCACGTCGTGACCGGCACCCATCGGCGTCGCCATGCGATCAGGCGGATTGCCCCACCTGCCGGCCTTGCGGGCATGACCGGGTCTCATGCCACCCCGGGATGGTGGGGTTATACCAGCCGGCGTAACGTCTCGCCGATCGGGCAGCGCCCCTACCGTCATGTTCGCGCTTGTCCCGGGCATCCCCGCAAGCACGGTGTCTCTATTTGTCACAGACAAGATCAATATGTTGTGCAACCGGGGACACTCGGGACAAGGCCGAGCATGACGGTTGGTTGGCAAGCCGAGCGAGGCCAGTGGTTACAGTGTTTGGTATTACTTGCCTATACTCGATCGACGGTGCCTGATCGCGGACTATCCCGCGGACCTCACGACTTGCAACAGCCGTTCGGCGGGCCCCTTTGGGGGTGGCGTGCATCGCCCGCCCCCATCCTGACCAGCCCTTCCCATCACCGCCGGCCGGATCCCCGGGGAGCCCCGCTCAGGTGGGCAACAGGAACCAGATCGCCAGCAGCGGCACAGACGAGCCCCGCATCGCGTGGCGGATCCCTGGCGGATTGTGCACGATGCCACCGGGACCGGGTGCGTGCCACGCTCCACCCGCCTGCCACCATTCCCCCCCGGACAGCACGAGGTAGATCTCTTCGGGCGGGTGGTCGTGTTCGGGGTAGGTAATCCCAGGTGCCACCAGGCTGAATCCCGACACGAGCCCCCCGCGCTGCTCCAGGCCGTTCGGGTCCAGCACCCGGGCACTGGCGTGCCCCTCGGCGAAGCCTGCCGACCCGTTGGACATGGTCCGCACCTGCCAGGACAGTTGAGGTTCCAACGCCTCAAACGCCGCGGCAAGGTCCGGCCGCATCTCGGCATAGGCCGCCGGGAGCAGCCCACACACCGGGAGGCGTTGCGGCGTCCGCGATTGGGCCGGTTCGGGTGACGCCGCCAACAGTTCGGCCACGCGCAGCCCGGCGGACCGCGCGGCCCCAGTCAATGCCCCACCAGTCACTGCCCCACCTGTCGCTACCGCAGTCACCTCCGCTCCGGCCAGGCTCAGAAACCGGTCAATCGGCCGCATGGCGCTCATCGTCTCCTCCCAGGTCCTCAGGTCCGCGCCGCATCCGGGGGCGGTATCGGCGGTTCGGCGGGCGTCGCCGAAAAGTGATGCTGGGCGATACGCCAGCCTTCGGGGCGGCGAACCAGCACCAATGTCGAACGCAGCACCGCCCGTGTGGTACCACCAGCGGCGAGAACGAAGTCGAACGCGGCATAGCCCTGTGCGAGATGGACCCCGTCTCCCAGCGCGCGCAGTTCCTGATCGACCAGAGCGAGGCGGACCGTCGTAAACATCCCGGCATAGGAGTCGAAATAGTCCCGCACCTGGGGCTGGCCCACCGAATGGCCAGGCCTCCCGCCATAGAACACGGCATCCTCGGTATAGAGCGCGGCGAGAGCCGCCGTGTTCCAATGCTGTGCCGCCGCGTTCCAGTCGCGCTCCACCGCGCGCAACACTGCCTCGCCTTCCGCCGCCGCCTTGGGATCGGGCACGATGTTTTCTCTCTTGTCAGGGCCGGCTCGATCTTCCTCCGCCTATCCGGGGTGGTCAACGATCAGATATATCCAAGCCGCCAGGAAGGAGGGCCGGCAGGGCGAGGAAGCTGAGAGCCACCTTGGCCCATCTTTGCCAGAGAGTCCCTCGTCAGACTTTCCGTGTTTCCCCGGCCCGGTGACCGCCGCGTCCGCACGCTCGTGCTCCCGGTGTATCCGCCACTCTTTTTGCCCGCCGCTGTCGGCTCCGGTTTTCCAACCGGTCTTGGCGTCCAGAAAATATGGCCGAAACAGCGCGATGCGCAAAAGCCGTAATCTCCAACGCCCCATTTTCGACATTGCCTGATCCAGGCTTCGAACGCTCGGCTTCCCCACCTTTCAGCACGTGAACGCGAAAGCCGCAGACCCGCCATCGCGACACAAGCGGTTGGAGTGAGAACCCGACCGCCCCCCCTCCCGTGCCGCCAGACCGCCCATCCTCCTGATCGGCCCCAGCCAAACGGAACGGTCCCGCAAGGCCACACAGGCCCCCATGGCGGAATGCGACCTTCCACCGCTATCGTCCCCGCCAAACGCAAGGAGTCCGCCGATGGCACCGCCCCCCACCATCCGCCTGCACCCGGACGATGGCGTCGTCATCGCTCGCGCTACCCTGCTGCCCGGCACGCCGGTCGCCGACAATGTGACCGCGCGGGATCGTATCCCGGCGGGCCACAAGGTCGCGGTGCGGGGTCTCGCTCCGGGGGAAGCCATCCGTCGATATGGTCAGATCATCGGCTTTGCCTCGGCCCCGATCGCGCCCGGTCAGCATGTGCATGTGCATAATTGCGGCATGGGGGATTTCGCCAAGGACTATGCTTACGGTGTCGATGCCTCGCCCACCGCGTTGTTTGATCAACCCGCCACATTCCAGGGTATCCGCCGTCCCGACGGTCGTATCGCCACCCGAAACTACATCGGTATCCTTACCAGCGTGAACTGTTCCGCCCATGTCGCCACCTTGGTCGCCGATATGTTCCGGCGCAATCCGTTTACCGGAGACGATCCCCTCGCCGCCTACCCCAATGTCGATGGCGTCGTTGCCCTCACCCATAAGACCGGCTGCGGCATGACCCAGGATGAGCCGCTGCGTCTACTGCGTCGCACCCTCGCCGGCTATGCGCGCCACCCGAATTTCTCCCACGTCATCGTGCTCGGTCTGGGGTGCGAGGTGAACCAGATCGGCGGCCTGATGGAAGAGCAGAAACTCGCCGGCCGCCTGAAGGCCATGGATATCCAGACCATGGGCGGCACCCGCAAGACCGTCACCGCCGGGATCGAGTTCGTGAAGGGCGTGCTGGAAGAATCCAACCAGGTGCGCCGCGAAACCTGCCCCGCCGGCGCGTTGACGTTGGCGCTGCAATGCGGCGGCTCGGACGGCTATTCGGGCATTTCCGCCAACCCGGCTCTGGGCGCGGCCTCCGACCTGCTGGTGCGGCATGGCGGCTCGGTCATCCTGTCGGAAACGCCGGAAACCTACGGTGCCGAACATCTGCTGACCCGGCGCGCGGTGTCTCGAGACGTCGGCGAGAAACTGGTGGGCCTGATGCGCTGGTGGGAAGACTACACGGCCCGCGAAGGGGCGGAGATGGATGCCAATCCCTCCCCCGGTAACAAGGCCGGCGGCCTGACCACGATCCTGGAGAAATCCCTGGGCGCAATGGCCAAGGCGGGCAGCACCAACCTGGTGGACGTGGTGCAATACGCCGAGGAAGTCCGCGCCCGCGGCTTCGTCTTCATGGACACGCCCGGCTACGACCCCGTCTCCGCCACCGGCCAGGTCGCGGGCGGGGCCAATCTGGTGTGCTTCACCACCGGCCGCGGCAGCGTGTTCGGCTGCAAACCGGCGCCCTCCATCAAGCTCGCCACCAACACGCCGATGTTCAAGCATATCGAGGACGATATGGACGTGAATTGCGGCACCATCCTGGATGGCGACGAGAGCGTGCAGGAATGCGGGCAGCGTATTTTCGACCTGATCCTGCGCGTGGCGTCGGGGGCGGCGACCAAGAGCGAGGCGTTCGATTGCGGCGGGGCGGAGTTCGCGCCCTGGGTGTTGGGGGCGACGATGTGATGAGCCTTGATATACGATGCCGATATCGTATATAGATCGCGCATGAGAACCTTGCTCGACATCCCCGATACCCAGATCCGCGCCCTGGCTGCCTTGTGCGAACGGGTGAAGCAGCCGCGTGCCGTCGTGGTGCGGGAAGCGATTGCCGAGTACCTGGCCCGCCACCAGCACACGCCGGACGATCACGCGTTCGGCCTGTGGGGCGCCGAGACGGAAGACGGTTTGGCCTATCAGGAGAAAGCCCGCGCCGAATGGTGAAGGCGCTGTTCGATACCAACATCCTGATCGACTATCTGCGCGGCATCCCGGAGGCGCGCACCGAACTGGCACGCTACCAGGATCGGGCCATCAGCATCATAACCTGGATGGAGGTGCTGGTGGGCGCCGCCCCCTCGGTGGCGGCCGCCACGCGGGGCTTTCTGGATGGCTTCACCGTGATCCCGATCGACGCACCGGTGGCCGAACGCGCCGTGGCGCTGCGGCAGAGCCAGCGGTTGAAGCTGGGGGATGCGATCGTGTGGGGGTCGGCGCAGGTGCATGGGATGCTGTTGGTGACGCGGGATTTCAAGGCGTTTCCGGCTGATGATCCTGGGGTTCGGATGCCGTACGCGGTGTAAGGGCGGGGCTTCCCCCCCCGGCCCCCCACCCGCCCCCCCCCCCCCCCCCCCCCCCCCAGCCGCGCCCCGGCCCCCCGCACCCGGACGTCGTGGTGGGTAGGGC
>Ga0082335_1003007_pt1 | contig 29084 bp, 27 predicted proteins | sample Subgrocontami58m_FD_72375 | JGI IMG/M metagenome (GOLD analysis project Ga0082335, IMG submission 72375) | Subsurface groundwater microbial communities from S. Glens Falls, New York, USA - GMW37 contaminated, 5.8 m (SPADES assembly) (version 2) ...
CCTGCGGGGTAAAAATTCCCGCCCCGCCCCCGCTTTCGCCGCCGGATTTCGTGCCAGTGAAACTGGCGCGCCGCTCAAGTAGTCCAAGCTCCAACATTATACCTCAAATGTAATAACTAAGGGATAATGATCGGAGCCTTTCAATTGCTCCATCTTTGCGTTTGTTAAATTTATGTTTTTTAAAAATATATAATCCAGTTTTCGATAAAAACGTACCCCTAAACGTAGTAATAGCTTATGAATGCCGCTGAAAAATCTCGTTGGGTCAATACTCGCGCCGTCAAAAGTCCACTTCAGATCTGGAAAGGCGTCAACAAACTCGTTTTGCAAAGATTGACCTATCCAATTCTTTTGATTTTTTGAGGTGCCATTTTTCACAGATGTGTTAAAATCACCGCAAATTATTTCATGAAGAACTGGATTTTTACTAAGATGGTCGACAAGATATTCAACCTGACTCCTTCTCCGTGCAGCCCCGTTTTTAAAGTCAAGATGAAGATTGGTGATCCGTACTATAGTCCCATTTATATCAAAGGTGGCAATCATTGCACCGCGTTGCGCAGGTGTAAAAACAGAAGTAATAAAATGATCGTACAAGCCGACATAATTTAATTTCGGCAAAAAAAATTTGTCTAACTCTTGTAAATTTAACTTAACGGATTTCCATAAAATAGTTAAACCTACTTCCAAACGCGGATTATCTACGCCTAAAAAATATTCTCCCTGCCATTCATCGCCTAATTCGGCTTTTAATCGATCTATAATAAAATTGGGTTTTATAATCCGAGTTTCTTGTAGACAAAATATATCTACTCCTTCACTGACCATTCTGTGAACATTTTGTATAATCAAATCCTCATATATCCCATCCTGGATATTGTATGAAGCAAGTTTTAATTTTACAGCCATATTATTTCAATAGTTCATTAATTCACTTACGGAAACGCCAAGAGCTTTAGCGACTTTATGAACGGTCAATAATGAAGGATTTCTCCTTCCTCGTTCCAAACCGCTAATGTACGACCTGTGAACGCCTAAAATTCTTGAAACATCTCCTTGCGATAGCTTTTTTGAGACGAACTTCTCTCAATTTTCAAAATGTCTATGTTGGTCGGGGTGCCGAGAATCGAACTCGGTCTAAATGCTCCCAAAGCACTCGTGCAGCCACTACACTACACCCCGCTTCACGGTTAAATCCTAAGCACTAATATCTAAGTCATAAACAGCCGTTTTGAATTTTGAAATTTGGTGATTAGGATTTGTTTAGTATTTAGGATTTCGAGCTTAGGATTTATGTTATCAAACGCCTCGATAATCCCAAATCGCATTTTCGATATGCTCAATATGCTTGACTTTACATTCGCTGTCGAGGGTTACGGCGATCACGTCTATCTGCCACTCGACATTGGGATCAACTCTCTCTCTCATAAGATAGAGCTCGCAGAGGCTCTGTAATCGCCGGCGCTTCCGCTTGTCCACCCGCTCCTCGGGGCTAAACGCATTTCTGTGGGTATCCAGACTGGTCTTTACCTCGATGAAATAGAGCTTACCCCTCTTTTTCGCCACAATATCCAGCTCCCCCATCGGCATCTCGTAGTTTTGGGTTACAATCGAGTAACCCTTTGACTTAAGATGTTCCACGGCGGCTCTCTCCCCAGCCAGACCGATTTCAGAGTTTTTTAGCGCCATACCAGGTAATAGAAACTCGATTTTATTTAACTCTAATGCTTATGCTTGGCATCGTATCCAAGACCCTAATTTTTAAGCCATTCAGGTGGAACTCTTGCGCGCCATAGGCGCGCTATCGAGTTTTCCCCGCCTGCCAGCAGGCAGGACTACATGGCATATAGAGATTTTACCCCGACATTGATACTAAAACAAACTGTTGATTAGCCGAATTGATTTTATCTGTGAAACTGTTTATAATATTAATTGGTGTAACAAAATAAATGTTTGTGGTGAAACAATATGAGTAACAAGTCAGAATTTTATAGGATGGTCAGAGATGAAACGTACTGCACCAGAGAAGAGATACGAGACAGAATAACAGATGAGTATATCCGAGGGCTTTTTGAAGGGGAAGGCTGTTTTGGAAATATGCGAGATAGTAGGGGGAATCAAGTGCCTGCGTTCATGCTGAAGATGCACGTGCGAGATAAAGAACTCATTGAGGGAATAAGGGACTACTTGGAAGTATCAGATAGAGTCTATGAATACAGGCACGGTGGAAGACATTTTGCGCTATTCCAGATCAGAGACATCGGAACTCTTAAAAATAAGATTGTACCAATTTTCCATGGCAAGCTTCTGGGTCATAAAGGCACACAGCTGGAAGCATGGCTGAAAAAGTATCCTTATTTACTTGGGCTACACCAGAGATAAGTAAATAAGCCAAAAAGTCGCGTTTCATGACAAACACTGCCTTTTGATACGGTGTGTAAAACAAGTTTATAAAGGACATTTTCTGTGGATAAAGGACATTTAAAATGTCCTTTAGAAATTGAGCTAGGGAAGTGGGTAACGAAGGGATCGAACCTTCGACCTCTGTCGTGTGAAGACAGCGCTCTACCACTGAGCTAGTCACCCGTAATTAGCGTGTAAGCAAGTTAAGCTAACTACTTGATCTAAATTATTGTAGCCAATATAAATTATCGAGGCAAATTGAGCTTACCCGAAATCTTGACTTTTGAATAAATATGTGTATAATAGCAAGCATTGGATAGCTCGGTCGCAGAACGCGGCCTTTGACATAAAAATATCAACCAAGAGTATGGGAGGGGAGACTAATGAGAAGACACTTCCGAGTGTACTACCCGTTGTACATCACAGCCCTAATGGTTCTCGCGTTTCTTCCGAGCTATCTCGGGAGCGGATGGGGGGAGATCCTCGACTGGATCATCCCATCTGATCCGATTTTCATCGCGCTGGTAGGGCTCGGGATCCTGTCGGTGATGGGATTCCTGGTGATACCTGCCGCATTCAAATACGGCGCGATTGTTATCGTGCCGCCCATGAGCGCGGGGCTCGTAAGCTATCTAGGGAAACCGGTGTGGCTCGTCGCCAATACCGACCTTCACCGGTACGAATGGGGGAAGGGACCGGAGTTCTTGCGGCGAGTTGCCGGGGGACTTCGTATCGTCGGGATCCCCCGTATGCACAAGCTTCTTACCGTAAAGGTAACGAAGCTTGCCGCGGTCGAAGAACGGACTTCAGGAATCTTGACCACATTCGAGCTACGGTTCGCCGAGCCGGAGGAGGTGAAGTTCGTCTCACTGCGGGACCAGGTTCTACAGCTGGTCTTCTCTGACCCGATTACCGCAAACGGGATTCGGCTCAAGATCTCGATGCGGGTCTTCTACCGCATCAACGATCCCAAGAAGTTCTTCCTGGCGGCGGAAGACTGGACGCGGATCGTAGTTGACCGGATCCGTCCTATCGTTCGTCACGCAGTGAGTTTGGATACATGGCCGGAGATTAACCGGCGCCGTGCCGATCTCTCAAAGGGCATCATGGACGAGATCCAGAACGTGGACCACCCGATGCTCCGAGCTGGCGGCGAGCCTGATAACAGGTCAGTCTTGAAGTTCATGCTCCAGGAATACGGCCTGATCATCCAGGCCTTCGAGTTCGGCGACATGCTTCCCGCCAAGTCTGACATCATTGAGGCGGGAGAGCAGGCCTTCGAGGAGGCCCAGCGGATGCTGGGCGCCAGGGAGGTGGCTAAGTTCCTCCGCGACAAGAGTGCCGAAGAAGTGGCAGCGCGACGCGAGGCCATGCGGCTCGCCATCGCGATGAAGGCCGCGGAGAACGTCAAGAACATCATCGTGGGCGGGCCTGTGCAGGAGATCTTCCAGCAGGTATTTGCCCCGAGAGAGGAGCCGAGGAAATGATTGAGGGTCTGTGGGCAACAGCTAGCGGCTATATCACGGAGTCTATCTCGGGATTCATCGAGACGATCCCGTGGGGGTATGTGATCATGGGACTCATCATCATTCTGCCGCCGGTGATCTTTTTCTGGAGCCAGCGGCAGAGGTCCGCTCCAGCCGGCAGGCAGACCGGAACCGCAACGGCTCCGGCGAAAAAGGAGGAGTTCAAACTGGAGTCGCTGGCACCGGTGGTGATGTTCGTGCTTGTCCTTGCCGCCATCGTCACGCTTGCCGCGGCCATGGGGACCCAGAATCCCGGTCTCTGGACCGGGTTCTGGATTCTTGTCGTGGTAACGGCTGTTGTATCAACAGCTGGCGGGAAGTGGCTGGGATTCGCAATCACCTACGTGGCGCTTCTTGGCGCCACGTCGCTCCTTATCGGGCTACTCGTCGCAGCCCGAACCATCCCGTTCTTTATGAAGGTCCAGTTGCCGTAGCCACGGCGGCTGAACCCACGAAATTCCGTCTCGGAGGTCCGAAACGGAAACCCCCCGTGCGCGATGCGCACGGGGGGTTTCTATATTAATGACCCAACTTCGCAATTTGGCCAATTCTTTTTTAACCCGCTCGCAACAGCTCGTCGCTTAAGCTTGTTATTTATAGTTTGCTATTTATGTCCTGCCATCATTTCACGCTATAGCGTGAAATGATGGCAGGAGTAACTCTGCAAAAGGATTAAGAAGGATGAGCGTGTTGATGGGCTTCTATTGCAACCCGAAAACGGCAAGACTAGATAACCGGTAATAGAAATAGCAGCAACGGTTGAATAATACAGCCCTAGGGCACAAGCCCGAAAAAGCGATAAGCGCGGTATTCTTGTTTACCCAATGATGGTGTTCGGAAAACTGTTACGTACTCTTGGATGTCGAAAAGGCCGGTCAAAAAATCAATTTCGTCCTCGCAAGACACTGGGTGGACAAACACACTCTTGTGAAACTGGAAACAGCCAAGCTGGCGAAGTTTCTGGCGCAGTGCATCCCGAGCAGTTTTCTTGCTTTCCGGGATATCAAAAAGAATGGCGCTCCATTTTTTATCCCAGTGTTTCGGCACGTCGAGCCGCAATTTCTCAAATTCAAGCACCCGCAGGCGCCTCTTGCCGCGTTCAGTTATTTGTAGAAAGACCTTGCCGCCGCGCGAAACGAACTCGACCAGCCGCCGTTCACGAAAGCGCTTCAGCGCCGCTTCAAGCGAGGCGCGGCTGATTTTCTGCCGTTTTTTAAGCAGAAATGGCTTGAAAGCGAGCGCCAATCCCGGGAGAGTAGCGGCCGCGACTGCAATTGCGCCACTCAAAATAATCGCTAGAATCAGTTTTTCAACTTCGCCCTTACGCCTTTTGGTAACCATCTTAGGAAGAAAGAATGATCATGAGTAATCTCAAACCTTACTTAAGCAACCTTACAAAAACAATGGGGATATCGTTAGAAAGTATATTGGCTATTATAATACGCTATCGCGTATTATAATAGCAAGCAAGAGTGTTGGTGTGCAGCAAGAATGTTGGCATTAAGAGTGTTAGCACTATAGGGCGTGAGTACGGCGTTAGTATCCAAGAATGTTAGTGCTATGAGGCGAGAGTAAGGCGAAGGAAATAATGAGAAAGTGAATAAGCATATCATTAAGAGCACTATTGCTATTATAATACGCTATAGCGTGGAATGATAGCAAGGGATGTTAATACTATAATAAATACTAAGACTATAATACTAAGAATGTTCATACTAGGGGGTGTTAATACTATATAATACTAAGAATGTTCATAAGTACCAAGAAGAATGCTCATAAGTACTAAGAATGTTCATACTAGAATGTTCGTACTAATGAATAAAATGATGTTCATAATGTTAACGAATAAAATAATAAGAGATTGAGCTATTGTGGATGTGGCGACGGGACCCGTGAAGTTCCATCTCGGAGGTCCGAAACGTAAACCCCCGTGCGCGATGCGCACGGGGGTTTCTATTTCTTATTCGAGAGAACTTTTATTAAAGAAGGCCAGAAATGAAATTTGGCGCCCCGTAAGCAAGCAACGCAACCGCGATTCCAACAAGCGCATAAATAAGAGTATTGCGCGCGGACGTCACCTTTTCGGCATCGCCGCCAGCTGTGAGAAACTGAAATGCCGCGTAAAGAATCATAATAACTGAAACCCCAAGCACAATAAGCCCAAACCAACCAGCGATTTTACTCAATAGACCGGTTATTCCGGATGCTCCTTGGGGAATGTCTTTTGTAAGATCCTTAAAGTTACTAGGGAACTCAACAGCAGCGGCTATCATAGGTGATAGGGCTGTCAAAGACAACACCATTGTATGTAAAACTTTTCTCATAGAAATAAGAAGTTAAATATTAGGTATGACTATGTTCTTTTTATAGCACGCCGCCTCCCGAAAGGCAAACGAGTTATTCCACAAGCCTAATTTAGGGATTCCCGCCATCGCTTACGGTGTCCCAATGATATTTGCAACAAGCTTGGGAATAGCAAAAGCCAGAAGCGCGACCGCTACGCCAACTATGGCATAGGTAAGCGTGCGCTTGGCTGTTTCTACCTTTTCCTCGCTCCCGCCGCCGGTAAGAAAGAGAAAGGCAGAGTAAAAGACCGCCAGCACCGAAACGCCCATCAGAATTGCGCCGAAGGCGCGCACCACGTTTTCCAGAAATCGGGCGAGGTTTTCGGCCCGAGTCGCGCCGCCCGCGATGCCGATTACAACGTCCTTTAGGAATTGAGCCGAGAGCACAATAGCAATGCCGATGACGCCGTAGGTCAGCGCCTTATGTCCTTGCTTCACGCGCTCCTCGCTCCCGCCGGCGGTGATGTAAAGAAAGGCCGCGATCATTACGGCGAGCGCCGAGAGCGGGGTGATGATGCCGACGGCGAATTTTATAATGACATCCAGAATTTGGTCAATAGTTTTTGCCTGAATCGGAGAGTCGTATCCTCCTTGACCGAACGCCAAAAGAGGCAGCACAAAAACCGCAATCACAATCGCGAGTTTAAGTGTAGAGGAAAAACGGTTTAGCATAATGGAATGTTGGCTATGTCTATGTCGGCGGCGTCAAAGTATCGGAGAATATAGAACCGACAAGCGTCGGGATGGCGTAGGCAAGCAGAGCCACCGCCACCCCAATCAGCGCGAAGATCAGCACCTTCTTGGCTGTCCCGATCTTATCCTCATTCCCGCCGCCGGTAGTGAAGAGAAAGGCGGCGTAAAGCACCATCAGCACCGAGAGCCCCATTAAGATTATTCCAATCGTATTGGCAATAGTTTTAATCAAGCCAAGCGCTTTGCTTTCAGACTGTTCCACTGTAAGGCCCGGAGGAGCTTTTTCTATCGGCTCAAGCCCGCAACTCCCCACCAGCGTCGGCGCGTTCCACGGGCCGAAGGCGCCGATGAAGTTCTTGTTTCTAAAGTCCCCTGTTAATGCCTTGATCGCCGTATCCACGATGAAGTAGGCGCCAAAAACAATCAGAAGGCCGATAACCGTGTTTGTCAGAATCGTTTTGCCGGATTGGATGCGCTTATCGGAACCCCCGGAAAGGGCGTACATAAATCCTGCCCAGGTGAACATCAGAATCGCGAGCGGCACCGCAAGATATTTAATTCCGAAATTAATCAGCCGAATCACAAGTACCACGACATGGCATTGCTGGCATGGTGGCTGGCCAGTACCGCCGCAAGGGACTATGCCTGCCCCTTGGGCGAAGGCCGGCGCGAGCGGTAAGAGCAGAAAAAAGAGTGCCGCGATAACTGCCAACGCGTATGAGTATTTTGGAACTTGCCCGATATATTTTGTCATATCTCGGCGTTATTTGGCGCGGTCAACGATTGATTGCAATTGGGACTGTACGCGATTTAGCGCGTCCGAGGTCTGGAGGCCGCCGCTCACCGATGCGTCGAACATGTCTCGCAAAATACGCTCGGCGGTTTCGCGATTCGGTATCCGCCATGTCCGTGCCGAGAGGACTTGGTCATAAAATGGCTGGAGGATTTTGTTCGGCGGCTTTGATCCGATCAGGTCGCGGTGCGCCGGAGGAAGTACTAAAGCATCAATCATGGGTTTAGCAACGTCTTTTTGGTAGAGCGAGGTTAGAATCGCCCAGCCGATATCCGGCGAGCGCGATGATTTTGAGACCGTGAAAAAGTCGTATGAGGCGTAAGAGATGCGCTCGCCGATGGCAAGTTGCGGCAGGGGAGCAATAGCGAAGTTGAGATGCGGGTTTTGAGCGAGGATCGCGGGCAAGTCGCGAGCATAGCCTATGAAAAACGCCGCCTTGCCAAGAGCGAAGGCTTCGCGCGATTCGGGTTGCGACGAGTTCCAGGTGTAATAAGGCGAGTTGGGATTGGCGAAATCGGTGTAGAACTTAAGCGCGGAGGCGGCGGGGGCACGGGACTGGCCATTAACAACCACGGTGTCGGTAAAATGAAACCGCCGATCGCTTTCGGTGAATATCGGGTTGCCGCTTTGCAAAACCAGCGCCGAAAAGATATCGGCGGCGTGTGCCACGTTTCTGCCAAGGCCGAAGGAGGCGCCCGAGCGCTGGATGGCGCCCGTCGGGGAGCGGCGCGTGAGCCGCCGCGAGGCCTCCTGGAACTCGTCCCATGTCTTGGGCGGCTCGGAGATATTGGAGGCGTTCAGATAATCTTTGTTGTAGTAGAGCGCCAAGGTGTCCACGCTCCAGGGGATGCCATAAATGTTTCCGTTTTCATCGGTAAGATCGGCTGACGCCGCATCGGGAGCTTTAGCCAAAAATTCCATTGCCAGTTGACTATCGGAGGCAAGCGGCGCGATCTTATTCTGGTGAGCCGCGATCTCGCGCGAATCCAGCGCAAAAATATCGGGTCCCGTGCCCGAGGCCAGCGCGTCCAAAAGGTCCCGCTCGTAGGTTTCGGAGTTTTTGACCTCATAGGTGATTTTTATTCCGGGAAACTGGGACTGATATTGCGAGAAAAAATCCCGAAAGACGTTGTTTCGTTGATCCTTGTCCCAAATAAGAATCTCTCCCTTGATCGTTTCCGGCTGGAAGGGCTTGATCACGCCGGTAATCAAAAGAACGGCGAAGATCACCACAATCCCGAGTCCGATATAGAGCATGAGTTTAATCTTCAGTGGCATGGCTGTTCAGTTTTTGGTTGGTTAGTTCTTGGTTTTGGTTTTTAGTTCTTAGTTTTAGTTACCGGTAACCATAACTACTAACTGATAACTATAACTATCGACTTCGAACTAAAAACTGATTTTAATCTAGTTTCAAATCCTTTACCTAGTTTCTCCGAAATAGCAAAGCGTAGTGATGCGATCCTGCGGCGATTTCGCGATCCATGCTAAACCCCGCCGCTTCAGCATACTGTCGCGCCTTTGATTTGGGAATCCGCAGTTCCATCTTTGGCCCGCCGGGAAATTTTGACAGATCCCACTCAACGATGACGAGCATCCGGCCGGGCTTGGTAATCCGCGCGGCCTCGCGGAGCACCGCCTCGGGGTCGGCCACCTGATGCAAAATTGAGGCGACGATGACGGCGTCGGCCACATGGTCCTTCAGGCGCGTGCCGCGTTCAATTTCCAGATCGGCCACTACGGCGTCAATGTTTAAGAGATGCCGCAGCCTAGAGTGTGAACGAATCCGATCCACCGCTTGCGACTGAATATCAAACGCGTAGACCTTGCCTTGCGGCCCGACTTTTTCGGCAAGCGGAATCGTATAAAATCCCGACCCCGCGCCGAAGTCCGCGACAATCGCGCCGCGCAGAATATCAAGCGACGCCACAAACCGCGCCGGGTTCAGAAATGACAGGCTTTCAGGCATAACACCATTCTAAAATGACAAATGACAAAAGCCAAATGACAAAACCTACGCCGGGCTTGATATGGGTAAGCCCTGCCCTTGTATGGATTGCTCGACTTTTTTAATATAAAAGTTCTTAGACAAAAGTTTTTTATAGCTCTCAATCTTCCGCTTTTGTCGCGAGATAACCAACCTATTCCTACCCATTTTTGAGACAACCGCTAACAACTCCCCCCTTGCTTTTTCATCGAAAGTCCGCGTTCTTTTATAAAATTGATTGATCTCTTCGGCGATGGCCTCATCAATAAATATTTCGATCAGATAATCACCGAATATAACAAAATAGTAGTTACTTTTTCCTGCAAATAATTCCGTAGAAATATGATACTGCAGCAAATCATTATTGAATCGTCGCTTTAGCTCTTGATCCAATGGATCATCATAAGTTGATGTAACCAAAACAGCTCTTTTGTTTTCATTAAAGGTGCTAATTAACATTTCTTCCGCCTCTTCTCGAGCATAAGCGAACCACTCATGGGGATTATAAGCAAAAATTGGTTCATCCGAGCTGACGACTCCGTCAAGCATATGCAAAACGTGAGACCCAAAAGAATCAAGCAGATTCAGATTTTTAAAAAAATAGACGATCTTGTCTTTTGCGCCGAGATTGAGAAAGTTATCTGATCCGCCGAGTCGCGGTGAATAATGAAATTGCGCGAGCGAAAAGAAATCGCCCATCCGCTTGACCCACTGAATATTTAATGAGACCGATTTTCCGTGGATTAAGATTTTTTCCTCATCTTTGAGTTTTCTTAAGACACGATAGACGCCCTGCTTCGTTGTTTTAGAACGTGCCTCCGAGACTTTAGAAATTAATTCAATAGTCGAAAAAGTTCCTTTTTGGAGAACTTGGAGAACTAGGTCTTCAATTTGGTGATCTTTGTAACTTTTCACAGTCTAATCATATCAGAAATAATTAAATAAGTAAACAATTTGTTTAATTATATATGGGAAATAAGGTATTTTTTGACGTTTATATAAATTTATTGCAAAGATGAATACGGTAGCTCATTCACATCTTTCACTTTCAAACGGAGCAGGGAAGGAGAACGCCATGCCACTGTGCGGATTTAACCCGAAGATGCTTCATGGACTTACGGAGTTCGCCCAAGGTCTCTACGAGCAAGCGAAGAAACGCTCGGAGGAAGACGGCATTTCGATCGAGCGCGCTTTTGAGATCGAAGTTGAGGAGATGAACATTTTCCTCACCAAGCTCGACGAGAGATACTACAAAGACCTACGCCCCAAGCACAATGTCGCAGAGGCAATGGATCGACTGGTCGAGTGGAACGCCTTCTACCAGAAGGGGTCGTAACTACTCTATGGTCTCGGCGGTAGCAAGCCCATCGTCCCACAAGGACAATGGGCTTTTTCTTTTGCTTAGTCCTTGCTTCTTGCTTCTTTACCCTCGTTTCTAAATTCTAGTTCCTAAATTCTGAATCCTGAATCATTAGTCCTGAATTCTTGGTCCTCGCTAGAACGTCGTGATTGACGCCAGATGATCGCTGGGGTCAAGCCGCATAATGCGAACACCCTGCGTAGCCCGGCCATGGGTGGGGATGGCGGAAAGTTCCGTGCGGATCACCTGCCCCTTTTGCGAAATGGCGATAATTTGAGACTCTTCGTCCACCATCACGCGGGTTGTCACGATATGCCCGGTTTTGGACGTCACTTTGGCGGTTTTAATTCCCGAGCCGCCGCGACGCTGTTTTTTATATTGCTTTAATGGCGTCTTTTTCCCATAACCGAGCGACGAAACTACCAATAAACTGGCAGCAGGATTCGTTATCACGTCCATTCCCACCAATTCATCGTTTTTCTTAAGGCGCATGGCGGCTACTCCCGCAGCTTGGCGCCCCATAGCGCGTACGTCTTTTTCGGAAAATCTTATGGCCTGCCCAAGTTTAGTAACCGTAATAATATCGTTACTGCCGCTTGTCAGTTTTACCCAGCGCAAAGCATCGTGATTCTTGAGCGTAATCGCAATCAAGCCCGAGCGGCGAACTTCGCGAAATGCATTGCCTTCGACTTTTTTAATCACGCCATCCTTGGTCGCCATTACAAGAAAATCCGCAACGACCGCAGTACCCCTTTGCGCTCGGCGTTCTTTGGGAGCAGCGAGAATTGAGGTGATCATTTCGTTCTGCCCCAAAGACAGAAAATTAAATATAGCCTTGCCCTTGGAAATGCGCGAGGCCTCGGGAATTTCGTAGGCCTTTACCTGAAAGACTTTGCCGCTCGAAGTAAAAAACAAAAGATCGGAATGGGTGCTCGCCGAAACTAAATGCTCGACAACATCTTCTTCTTTCGTTTCCATGCCGATAAGACCCTTCCCGCCGCGCTTTTGGACGCGGTAGCTTTCGGGCTTTACCCGCTTGATGTAGCCGCCGCGCGTCACCACGACCAGTGTCTCTTCTTCCGGAATCAAATCTTCCTCGGCAAACTCCCGCACGGCCGATTTCACCACCTTGGTTTTACGTTCTCCGGCGAATTTGTCTTTGGCGGCGGCTAATTCTTTCTTGATAACGCCGCGGATTCTTGCCGAATCTTTCAAGAGGGCTTCGAGATCGCGAATTAGCACCAGCTTCTCTTTTAATTCATCCTCAATCTTCTGCCGCTCCAGCCCCGCTAAGGTAGCCAGCCGCATTTCCAAAATGGCAACCGCTTGCTTTTCCGAAAGGCTGAATTTTTTTATCAGATTCTCCCGCGCCTCGTCGCGATCCCGCGATTTCTTGATCGTCTCAATCACACGGTCAATAGCATCCAGCGCCCTCTTCAATCCTTCAAGGATATGCGCGCGGTCTTGGGCGCGGCTCAATTCAAACTCTGTGCGCTTGGTGACGATCACCACGCGGTGCTTAAGATATTCTTCCAGGATTGATTTTAGGGACAAGACCTGCGGCTGGATGCCGTCAACCAGCGCCAGCATGTTGATATGAAATCTCTTTTCGAGATCGGTGTGCTTAAAAAGATTGTTAAGAACTTTTTGCGGATAACTGTCGGCCTTCAAATCAATTTCAATGCGCAGCCCCTCGCGGTCAGACCCGTCGCGAAGATCCCTAATGCCTTCAATCTTTTTTTCTTTGACAAGATCAGCGATCTTTTCTATCAGTTCGGCCTTATTAACCTGATAGGGGATTTCCGTGATGATAATCTGATATCCGTTTTTCTTTTCGGTAATCTCGGCCACCGCCCGCATCACCACCGAACCCTTGCCGGTGACGTAGGCCTCGCGGATTTCTTTTTCGTTGTAAATCACGCCGCCCGTCGGGAAATCGGGGCCTTTCACAAATTCCAAAAGGTCATCATTGGTCGATTTGGGATGCTCAATCAAATGGCTGACGGCATCCGTAATCTCTCCCAAGTGATGGGGGGGGATGGAGGTCGTCATACCGACGGCAATCCCTACGGCGCCATTCAAGAGCAAATTAGGCACCGCCGCGGGAAGTACTAATGGCTCTTCTTGGGTCGCATCATAGTTGTCAACGAAAGGCACGGTTTCTTTTTCAATGTCGGCTAGCATCATAGATGAGATCTCGGCCATGCGTGCTTCGGTATATCTCATCGCCGCCGCAGAATCCCCGTCGATTGACCCCCAATTTCCCTGCCCGTCAATTAATGGATAGCGCAGGGAAAAATCTTGGGCCATGCGCACCATTGAATCATAAACAGCTATATCGCCGTGCGGATGATATTTGCCTAAAACCTCGCCGACAACCAGCGCCGACTTTCGGTACTTGGCTTGATGCGAAAGGCCCAGCTTATGCATGGCATACAGAATTCTCCGATGCACCGGTTTTAATCCGTCCCTGACATCGGGAAGCGCGCGCGCCACAATTACCGACATGGCGTAGTCCAAGTACGATGCCTCCATCTCTTCGACGATCTCTCTATTTTTTACGTAGCCGATGTCGGACATAGCAGATTAAATTCTAAACTCAAAGCACTAAATTCTAAAATAAAATGTTTTTGATTTCGAGCATTATGATTTTGAATTTGTTTAGGATTTCGGGTTTAGAATTTAGGATTTAGAATTTTCCTCGCAGGATATTCGGCAAATCTTTCAGAGTTCCGCCAATCATTGCCAGATTAAAACGCACAACTTCGCTAACGTCGGAAAAGATGGCACGAAGCACGGAGGGCGCTGGGAGCGGTGGTTTTGCCGCGGCGGCCACTGTTTCCTGCAATTTTTCCGCAACGACCCGGGGGTCCTCGCCCGAACGGATCGCCTTGAATGAACTGGCGACGCCGCGAATGGCCGCTCTGAATGACGACGGGACGGATGTCTTGGTTTGCGATACGGCGCCGGGCTCCTTCACGACCGACGATGAAAGCGAGGCCAGCTGATTCGAAAGATTCTTAACCCAGAAAACCATGAGGAGTCCGCCGACAACCATGGTGATAGCGATAAGAATCGCCCAGCGCGTCGGCTCCGGCTTTTCGCGAATCCGCTCGATTAAAGTTTTTCTCTCGGCAAGCGCGGGCATGGGGAATTGTTCTACACGGTTTTCAGTACGACGACGCGCGTACTTTCACCTTCGGGCAGGTCCTTTCTTTTCAGCGTCAGCCGATCCTCCGGTGCGGTTTTGGCCGCGCCCATTTCTTTCAGGAAAGTTTCCACGCCCTCCAGTTTTACTTTCAATCCGGGAATAGCGTAGTGCATGGGGATTACAATCCGCGGCTCGATGGCAGACACGACTTCCGCGGCGGTCTCGGCGTCAATCGTATAGGTCCCGCCCACAGGAACAAATAAAATATCGGCCTCACCGATGGCGTCAATCGTCTCCGGCCGTATTTTTTCCTCGCCGAAGTCTCCCAAATGGACCAGGCGTATCTCTTCCATCTCAATCACATAGACCGTGTTGCGCCCGCGCTCTTTGCCTTCTTTGGCGTCGTGAAATGTCGGGATGCCGGTAACGGCAATACCTTTAATTTCATACTCACCCGGGCCACGGACGATAAACGCGCCTTCGGGAATCGAGTCCGTATTGTTATGGTCGTGATGCTCGTGGGTAACGGCAACCACATCCGCCTTAAATCGAGGCGGCGTCAAACCAATATCCTTGCTGAAAGGATCGGTAACGATAACCAAGTCCCCCGACTGAATCTTAAAACACGATTGTCCGTACCAAGTGATGACCATAAAATAAGAAGCTAGGAACTAGAAGCTAGTGCCTAGAGGATAAAATACATTCTGAACATAAGAATTATAACATTTTCCGCAACAGATTTAAAGCTAAGTTTTGGCCGCCTCCTCTGCGGCTTCAAGCCGTGATTTCCAAACCATCTCAAAAATCTGCCTCATTGTATTAGCGATGTCGGGATTTTCGATAAAAATACCTTGCAAGTATCGCAAGGAAAATATCTGTAATAAAGGTATCGCCTAGGTAAGTGCTCGGGGTTAATTATTCGAGTGCATCCGAATACGCAAGGGTTTCTTCTCAAGTTACTCAACCGCACCAAGAAAAGAAAGGAAGCGGATGTGGCGTTGATACCGGCGGGACAACCACCCCGCCAGCAAGGCGGCTGTGGGGTCTGACTTAAATAACCATAGAACCATTCTAGCGCCATAGTCATCCTATTTAGAACCCATCTCAAAAATCCATTTCTACTGCAAACTTGAAATTTTGGCTGCGGCTTGTCAAAAAAGGCTTGCATTATCTTCAGATAGTGCGCACTTTTTTTGACTTCGCCTCGCTCAAAATTTCCAATTTTCGTCACGAAAGCGATTTTTGAGATGGATTCTAGCTATCCACAGCAAGCCCGTTGACACCCGAACATATAGTCGGGTATGCTCAAAGTATGAAAAACGTAGTAACAGAAAGGCAAAAACAGCTTCTTGGAGTTATTTACGACTTCATAAAATCCACAGGATACCCCCCGACCTTTGAAGAGATGCGTGAAAATCTCGGTGTTTCCTCAAATCAGTCAATTGCCGATCTTCTTGAGAAGCTAAAAAAATCAAACGTTATCAAAAAAGAAACAGGCGCAAGGACTCTCGCCATCTTGCCGCTTGGATATGAAATACTCGGCGCACCCAAGCTCGCCCCTTTTCTTGGCACAACGACAGCCGGAATGCCAGCTGAAGCAATAGAGATTTCAGGTGAGTGGCGGGAAATGCCGGGCGGCGTGGCTAAATTGCAGTCCGATGTTTTTATGCTTCGCATCTCCGGCGACTCCATGATAAATGCGGGCATTGACGATGGAGATGCGGTTTTGGTCCAAACCAAAAAAGAATTCGTATCCGGTGAAATCGTATATGCCCAGATTGGCGATGATGCTACTATAAAACGATTCATGTCTGACGATAAACCGCCGTATGTGTATCTTAAGCCCGAAAATCCGAACTACGAGCTTATTCCTTTTACGCATGAAATGGAACTGAAGGGGAAAATAATTTCAGTTCTTAAAAACAATTATTGGAAGCAAGTGAAATAATATGCAACAAACAAAACAACTTCTCACAATTAAAGAAGCGAGCCAATGGGCAAGCGATTTTCTAAAGCGTGATGTTAGCGATTCCAATATCTCGTATTTGGTGCAATACGGGAAAGTTAAAAAGCACAACGGCGACAGTTCTATTTTTGTTGATTTGAATGATCTAAAAAATTACTATGACTCATATCGAGGCCAACGAGAAGTTGATTGGAAAAAGAAGCTCGGCAATGACCTAAACTGGGCATTGTCTTTCGACCATCTTCGGGAAGTGGATACAACAAAACATGTCCATCGCTTACATCCCTACAAGGGCAAGTTTATTCCGCAACTTGTTCAATACTTTATTGACAATCATACAGATGATTTTAAGAAAGATGTTTATTTTAGGGCAGGTGATATAATTCTTGATCCGTTTTCTGGTTCGGGTACGACACTTGTGCAAGCGCATGAAATGGGTATGCACACCATCGGCATTGATATATCTCATTTCAATTGCATGATTACGAAAACAAAATTGCTTCCCTACGATCTTGCTTTGCTTGATGACGAAGTAAAAAAGATAAAGCACACAATTATAAACTATGAGGCAGATAGCAAAATCAACGCTTTTGAAAATGAATTATTGGCGCGCATGGCAGATTTCAATAATCAATATTTCCCAAGTCCAGAGTTCAAATACAAAGTCCAAAAAGGACAAATTAACGAGAATAAATACGTCGTAGAGAAAGAAAAGGAATTTCTAAAAATTTATAACGCTCTTGTTAAAAAATATGGCATAGAGCTAAATCATTCCGCCGGTGAAACTTTTTTAGATAAGTGGTATATCAAAAATGTCCGAAAAGAAATTGACTTTGCATTTGAACAGGTTAAAAAAATCAAAGATGTCAAAAATAAAAAGATTTTAGCCATAATTTTGAGTCGAACAATCAGGTCGTGCCGCGCAACGACACATTCGGATTTAGCTACCCTCAAAGAACCGCAGATAACGACTTATTATTGCTGGAAGCACAAAAAGATTTGCAAGCCGCTTTTCTCAATAAAGGAGTGGTTTGATCGTTACGCGGTTGATACAGTATATCGGCTCAAAACATTTGCAAAACTAAAGACAAACTCGCATTACGCGGTTCTTCCAGCGGACTCCCGAACGGTTGATATTTTCAAAGAAGTAGAAAAAAGAAATAAAAAGTTCCACGAGATTTTGAAGAAGCAAAAAATCAATGGCATTTTTACTTCGCCGCCGTATGTTGGTCAGATTGATTATCATGAACAGCACGCCTATGCATACGATCTTTTTGGCTTTGAGCGCAGAGACGAGCTTGAAATAGGACCTCTCTACAAAGGACAAGGAGCGGAAGCGCGTGCCTCTTATGCTGATGGTATTTCAAAAGTTTTGCTAAATTGTAAAAAGTTTTTGGCGGATAATTTTGATGTCTTTCTTGTTGCGAATGATAAATATAACTTATATCCTGCAATCGCAGAGCAATCCGGAATGAGAATTGTAAATCAGTTCAGGCGGCCGGTACTAAACAGAACCGAACGCGATAAGTCGCCTTATTCGGAAATAATTTTTCACTTAAAATCACGATAATATGGCACTTACCCAAGATCAGAAAAATAGAATCGGCGAAATAGTAAAGGAAATTTTGTTGAGACGAATCGAGAATTTCCCACAACTGGGCGCACAAATACGCAATGCACCCTTTCACGATGCGTTCTTAGAATGCTTCAGACAAGAACTTGCCCCACTAAATGTTGACACTCCGCATCTAGTCGCGATAGCTAGTTGGTTGCACGGTCTCAATACCTCGCTTGGATCTGGTTTTGAAAGTATTTCTCACATTTTATCGGGTGGATATAAGCGTAAATTTACTGGCGCATATACTTTGAATGTTAAAACAACTCAGGCGACAAATATTGAAAACATAATCCGTGACTTGAAAGCGGGTACACATGCTCCTGATTTGAATAGGGAAGATCAGCTTATTCTTAATTTTAATACACATGACACCGAACTCCCATCTCTACCTTTTACAGTCGATACATATATTGAACAGGAGAATGAAATTATCGCAATCGAACTTAAATCTGTTCGACCGAATTCAGGAGAAGGCAGGGGTGAGAAGCAGAAAATATTGTACGGTAAGGCTGCATTAAAACTGGCCAATCCTACTAAAAACGTCAGATTTCTTATTGGATTTCCTTTTGATCCCACGTCTGTACAACCCACTGCGTACGATAAAATTCGTTTCTTTGCATACCTTATTGAGTTTCGTAAGTTTTTTGCTCCCGAAGAGGTTCTTATCGCGGAAGAACTCTGGGATTTTCTTAGTAAGGATAAAGGAACTATGGCAGAAATACTGGATGTAATCAGAAAAACCGTCGCTCGGGTGAGAAACTAAAGATAGGAAATAGTCGAAGAAAGGATCGAAAAATATGAGTAAGGACAACAAGACGTTAGAGTATATTGCGAATTGGATAGCAAATGATTTTACCAGAGGGCATTATCCGTATTGGGAATTGTCTTTTAATAATATTCAGCATAATGAACTAAGCACAGAGACTCTATGGCACATCGCCAGCGCAGTCGCAGACGGTTATGTAGAAGGGGAAATAGTTGAAGGTAGCACTAATAATGGATGGTGGAAAATTCAATTTTAAAAATTAAACTTCCTGTTGATAAAAAAGGCGACCCCCGACTGGCAATTTATGGAAAACTATATTAAGTCACTTCCGTATTCTGGGGCGGTGTAAGTTGTGCGGAGCGATAGATTTTTGAAGTTTACAAAGGAGCAGAAGTTGAATCTATAGATTATGGCGAAATCTAAAGCAAAAAAATTAAAAGAAGCATACAACGACGCTCAAGTAAAGAGTGGTCAGATAGCCACATTGCTTAGTGATGTCCAGCAGATAACTGACAAAATCAATTTTGCGAATAGTGAGGCCAACGAAAAATTAACGAGCATCTCATCTGCGGCAGATGGCGCGAATAGAACCCTAGCAGACGTTCAGAATGCTGTCGGTGATATTCAAGGTATAAAAAATGAGATAACAGAACTGAAAGTCTCTGTTGAGGAACTAATTGAAAAAAGCAAAACGCTTGCAGAAGAAATTAAGGCTCAACTTGGAACTGCTGCTGGAGGCTCTTTATCACATACTTTTGAGAAACGAAAGGATGAACTTAAGGATTCAAAGAAATTGTTGGGGTGGTTATTCCTCCTCAATATAATAGCTCTATTTGGAGTTGCCATTTATGTCTTTTCTATCTTACAAGATAACAAAGAAGGGCTTGGATCACTGATTTTTTTAAAAATTACTCTTGCATTCCCACTAATATACTCGGCTTTCTTTATTCATAGTCAATACAATAAAATCCAAGAGTTTTTGGAAGAATACGCTTTCAAATCTGCGGTAGCGCTTTCTCTGCAGGCCTATAAAGAATTATTCAAGGATGAGATTGATTCTGAGAAGCAGGGAGAACAAGAAAAACTTCTGGATTTCATTTCGAGTACAACAAGACAGATTTATACCTCACCACGTGAAATAATTGCGACCCACCCCAATAAAGAAGAGAGTGTTGAGCTCGGCGTTTTAGGCAAACTTATCGAAATGTTCAAAAAACCGCAAGGGTAATTGGACGCATGATTGCTTACTCGATCAGCAAAAAATAGCCGGGCTGGTACAAAAATCTCACGAATCCAGTAAAAAAGCCAAAGAACTCCTTGAAGAAGCAAAACATAGAGTTGAAGAGATGATAGAGGCGTGAAGAAAAAATGCCTAGCGAGCGCCCTTGCAGAACGGCGCTAGATTCTTTATAGTAGGCAACGTCTCACATAGAAGCTTTTATGCCAGGTAGTGAAAACTCGACAACGCGCCACAGGCGCGTATCGAGAACTCGGTGCCGGGCATCATTATATAGAGACTATAATTAAATCGGTCAGAAAAACACGTTAGATATAAGTCAAGTTTCTACTACCTGGTATGGACGAATTGGACAGCACGACCGAGACAAAACTCGGCGTAATAATTGAAAAGCCTAAGCACCCGATGGAGGCGCTCCTCAAATCCCGGAGCGAGTTTTTTGCCATTCCTAAAATCGGCGACATCGTTGAGGGCACAGCTATCGAAAAACGCGGAGCCAGACTTTTCATTGATCTTGGGAACCGAGGCACGGGCGTAGTTTACGGCCGCGAGTATTATGAAGCGCAAGACATCATCAGGAACATTGAAATCGGCGATCAGGTTACAGCAAAAGTTGTGGAGCTCGACAATGACGAGGGGTACATCGAGCTTTCGCTTCGCGAGGCCGGCCGCGAGAAAAACTGGCGCGATCTGAAAGAAAAGACGCAGTCCGGCGAGGTGCTGACCTTGACCGTCAAAGAAGCCAATCGCGGGGGACTGATTTTGGAGGTCAACAACGTGCGCGGATTTTTGCCCGTCTCACAGCTTTCGATGAAACACTACCCCCGAGTTGAAAACGGCGACAAGGAGAAAATCTTCGAGGAACTGCAGAAGTTCGTAGGCCAAGAGCTGAAAGTTAAAATTTTGGATGCCAACCCTTACGAAGAAAAACTTATTTTTTCGGAGCGCGGCGGCGATTCGGATGAGATCAAGGAAAAACTCGCCAAATACAAAATCGGCAACGTGGTGGAGGGCGAAATCACGGGCGTGGTTAATTTCGGCGCCTTCATGAAGTTTGATGAGGGACTCGAAGGACTTATCCACATTTCAGAAATCGACTGGCAACTGATTGAAGACCCCAGGATGGTGTTAAAAGCCGGAGAAAAGCGGCAAGCCAAAATCATCGACATCGAGGGCGACAAGATCTCGCTTTCGTTAAAAGCCCTTCGCCCCGATCCCTGGATCGAGGCGGCCGAGCACTGCACCAAGAATTCAATCATAAAGGGGAGAGTGACCAAGCATAATCCATTCGGCGCTTTCGTGGCCATCGAGAATTCGGTGCAAGGGCTCGCGCATATCTCCGAATTCGGCGCCGAGGCGAAGATGAAGGAAGAACTGGAACTCGGAAAGACCTATGACTTTCGCGTGATTTCAATTGAACCGAAAGAGCACCGCCTGTCGCTATCGCTGAATTTAACTGCGCCCGCAGAGCCGGAAGAGACGAAATCCGATCAGCCAGCGCCCGAAGAAATTAAAGAAGTCGCGGCCGAGACACCGAGCGCCGACACTACGCCTCCGGCTCTGGAACCAAAAGAGATCTCGGAAACTCCAACCGCAACGGAAACAGAGACAGCAACCGGCTAAATCCCAGCTCTCGCCCCTATTTCTAATCCCTTAACCCTAATCTCTTTTGAAAATGCGCCAACTCTCCAAACAATTCGTCTATGTCATTCTAGTGTTTATGATTCTTTCGGGAATCTACGCTTTGGTCGCGAATCCCTTTCAGGAAAAAAAGGAGGTCTCGCTCTCGGAGCTTGTCCTGCAAATTAACGACGGCAAAATTGAAAAAATTACCGTGCAAGACAATAGCATTGAGGCCGTGCTAAAAGACGGCGGCATCGAAACATCGCACAAGGAATCTGAAGCGGGGATCACGGAAACATTCCGCAATTACGGAGTCGATCCGGAAAAATTGAAAGCGGTGAAGTTGGACGTGAAGGGAACGAGCGCCCTGAACATTTGGCTTGGCGTCATTCTCCCTATCGCGGGACCGGTGCTTCTGATCGCGTTCTTCATCTGGTTTTCGGCGCGGCAGTTAAAGCAGGGCGGGATGCAGGCCTTCACCTTCGGCCAGTCCCGCGCCCGCATAATACAACCCGACAACCTGCACGAGCGGGTGCTTTTCAAAGATGTTGCTGGCGCCAAAGAAGCCAAGGAGGAGCTGGTGGAAATCGTGGATTTTTTGCGGAGCCCGAAGAAGTTTTTTGACATCGGCGCGCGAATCCCAAGAGGCGTCCTTTTAATGGGGGCGCCGGGAACTGGAAAGACGCTTTTGGCGCGGGCTGTGGCGGGGGAGGCAAGCGTGCCCTTCTTCCATATCTCGGGATCCGAATTCGTTGAGATGTTTGTGGGCGTGGGGGCGGCAAGAGTGCGGGACCTTTTTAAGATGGTAAAAAAATCGGCGCCGGCGATTATCTTTATCGATGAAATTGACGCCGTGGGGAGACATCGCGGGTCGGGGCTCGGCGGGGGACATGATGAAAGGGAACAAACCCTGAATCAAATTCTCGTGGAAATGGACGGATTCGAAACCAACGAGTCGGTGATCGTGATGGCGGCCACCAATCGCCCCGACGTCTTGGATCCGGCACTGCTTCGCCCGGGCCGATTCGACCGGCGCGTAGTTCTGGATCTCCCCGACATTAATGACCGCGAGGAAATTCTAAAAATCCATTCGCTGAATAAAAACTTTACCGAGGATGTTCAGCTTAGAAAAATCGCCGAACGCACCCCGGGATTTTCCGGTGCCGATTTATCTAACCTTGTCAATGAGGCGGCGATTCTTGCGGCGCGGAAAAACCAGACGAAAATTGTGCAACTTGATTTAATAAGCTCTATCGAAAAAGTGCTTCTCGGCCCCGAACGAAAAAGTCACCTCTTAACGCCGCATGAAAAAGAAATCTCGGCTTATCACGAAGCCGGGCACGCCCTGGTTGCCGCTTCGCTCCCCGAGGCCGACCCGGTACATAAAATCACGATTGTCGCGCGAGGACGGGCTGCCGGTTATACGTTAAAGCTCCCGACCGAGGATCGGCATCTCTTCTCAAAGAGACACTTTCTGGCGGAGCTTGCGGTGGCGCTCGGCGGATACGCCGCGGAGATTCTCGTCTTCAAAGAAGTGACGACGGGTCCGCACAACGATTTGGAAAAAGCGACGGATCTCGCGCGCGCCATGCTCACCAAATACGGCATGTCGGACAAAATCGGCCCCATGGCCTTCGGCGAATCACAAGAGCTGATATTTTTGGGAAAAGAACTGACCGCGGCAAAAAATTATTCCGAGGCCACCGCGCAATTGATTGATAACGAAGCGAAACATCTACTGGAGTCAGCTCTTAAACGCGCAAGAGACATCATCACCAAGCGCCGCGCCATACTCGACAGACTCGCCAAGAAACTCATCGAGCAGGAAACCATTGAGCAGGAGGAGTTCAACGCGCTGGTGGCGGCGTAGGTTAGAACTAAGGATTAAGCATCGAGGTGGACGAGAATACACATTTCGTGTATTTATAATTTAGAGTGTCTAATTTTATAGTATGCGCGCGTAGCTTAATGGTAGAGCGGATGTCTTATACACATCTGGCGGGGGTCCGATTCCCTCCGCGCGCACTAAATGAAAATTCCTCAATTTAAACAAATTAACAAGCTTGCCTGCGGTCCTGCCGTACTAAGTATGGTCTTCGCTTACTATGGGAAAAATCATTCACAAAAGGAGATTATCAAAGAAATTGGTGGGCTAAAGAAGTACGGCTCACGTATGGTCAAACTTGCTAAGTTTGCTAAAAGTGTTGGCTTTAAAACAAAACTGCTCTCCTACGACAAAAAACTAAAAAACGATGCGATGATAAAATTACCGGATCTCGTTGATATTAATAAGTTCATCAGTAAAAAAATGCCAGTTATTCTTGCGGTACGAAGCTCTTTACTTTACAACGAAAAACCTTCAACAAAAGAAGGTCACTATATAGTGGTTACTGAGTATAAAAAGGGAATTTACTTTTACAACGATCCTTTGGACGGAAAAAAGAGAAAGATAAAAGAGGCAGATTTATTTTTTGCTTGGTTCAACAATATTTTAGATTCAAGTGCATATTTACTTGCTATTTCAAGGTAGCTTTCTATGGAAGAAAAATGGTACTTAAAAGCCGCGCACGCGCCGGATTTTGAGAATCCGGCGGATTATCGCCTCTACCGTTTTTTCGAAATCCTCCCGGGGGCGCTCATGTGGGCGACGCTTTTGGGGACGGTGCTGGCTTCATGGCTTCTCCCGATCGCCGCGTCATTTTTCATCATCGCTTTTGACATCTATTGGCTCTTAAAAACTGTTTTCCTTTCCCTGCATCTTCGAACCTCGTTTTCAGAGATGCAGAAAAATCTGAAAATCAACTGGCGTGATCAACTAAACGCCATCACGCAATATCCTGGAGAGCTTAAAATCCGAAGCTGGCAGGATATACGGCATCTTATAATCATCCCGTTTTACCAAGAAGAGTATGATGTTATCAGCGGGGGGCTTACAGCGATTCTTAAATCAAATTATCCAAACAAGAACTTATTCATAGTCATCGCGCGCGAGGAACGCGCCGGCGAAGAAGCGAAATCTGTCGCCGAGCGCGCGGGAAAAGAATTCGGGGATAAGTTTGGCGCATTTCTTGTTACGGCTCATCCCACAGACCTTCCGGGCGAGACGCCCGGCAAAGGATCAAACGAATCTTTTGCCGCGCGCGAAGCCGTGCGATTGCTAATCGATGTAAAAAACATTCCTCACGAGCATGTGATTGTCTCCTCATTCGACGTTGACACGGAAATTGCGCCGGAATATTTCGGCATTCTTACTTACCGCTACCTGACGACGGGGAAACCGCTGCGTTCCTCATTCCAGCCGGTTCCGGTTTACAACAATAATATTTGGGATGCGCCGGCCTTCTCGCGGGTCGTGGCCACCTCCGGCACCTTCTGGCAAATGATGCAGCAAGCTCGTCCTGAACGCCTGGCGACATTCTCTTCGCACTCGATCCCGCTCGTCCCGCTTGTCCAGATGAGTTACTGGCACACCAATATGGTCTCGGAAGATTCGCGCATCTTCTGGCAGGCGCTGATTTATTTCGACGGCGATTACCGCGTCGTCCCGTTAAATTACCCTGTCTCTATGGACGCAAATCTGGCGGGCACTTGGTGGCAAACCGCCCAAAATGTTTACAAACAACAGCGCCGCTGGATCTGGGGCGTGGAGAATGTGCCGTACCTCTTATTTGGATTTACCAAAAACAAGAAAATTCCTTTGCGGAAGAAACTTTATTTCGGCTTTAATCAATTGGAGGGATTTTGGTCAATCGGCACTAACGCCATTATGATTTTTGTTCTCGGCTGGCTGCCGATCATAATCGGCGGAAGCGCTTTTGGCGTTTCGGTCCTCGCCTACAATCTCCCGCGCATTACACGCTGGATTATGGTTTTCGCCATGGTCGGGCTTGTGACATCGGCCATCTATTCGCTAAAACTTCTGCCGCCCCGCCCGCCGCACCGCCCGGCGCATCATTATTTTTGGATGGTTATTCAATGGCTATTAATCCCTGCTACACTGATTGGTTTCGGCTCGATCCCCGGAATTGATGCGATTACGCGTCTCATGCTTGGCAAATATATGGGCTTTTGGGTTACGCCCAAAACCCGACTTACATCGCGAGCATAGTCTATCGATTTTGCACACATACACATTCATTAACCTATAGGTTAATGAATGTGTATCACGCAACTTTAAGTAAAATTTGACTGGGGAGAGACTACAAATGAAATTTCTGACGCAGCTCATCTTCTCCCTCCACAAAAGTCGCCTCGATATAACGTATATACGCACTGATGTCAAAAAATTCACCAATGAAATCAACCTCATTCCGCCATGGAAAAGGATAAATAAAAACACTCTTTTGCAATGGGAGAGCGCCTATTTGCCTAATTTTTGATGATAACGCCCGCCGCGCCTGCCCGTATCGCTCCGGAATATCGAAAATGACCATGCGCCACTTCCCATCCCATCGAGGGTGGGGGAGAAGCCTCATCGATTGGAAATTGTATTGAAGAAGCTCGCGCTTACCCTCACGCGTTAGGGTAATCTGCGTATCGTTACCGATCTGACGAATTGCGATCAAGCGACGTTTCTTAAGCGCCATAATAGAACGGTTCAACCGCTCATTTCTTCTTTTGAGACGATGCAAATTCTTGAAAAGCTGCTTTGAAGAAGCGCCGGAAAGCAGAAATGAGACGGCAACCATTCCTGCTTCATCCAAGGCCTCCAGGATAGCGCGCTGTAGTTCTCCGAAGTGAAATCTCCGCATATACACATTTATTATCCTATAGGTTAATGAATGTGTACATGTAACTTATACACAGAAATTCATCAGTACAGAAATCCATTTACACGCTAACTTATTCCCAATGCACGGCCGCTTCGAATTCGTGGGAATGAGCCTAGATTATTGGTTTCAATTTAGACCAATGTGATAAACTCTGAATAAAACCTCGCCTTTTGAATTTTTTATTTCAGATATTGGATCAATGCCAGAGTTTTTTAGGCTTTGCTCCATAAGTTTTAGTCCTTTCGAATAGCCTAGTTCGGCAAAAGAATCGCTGGACTTAGCAGTAAAAATAACCCAGACGCCAGTTACGCCGCTTTCGCGCAGGAAATTGAAAATATTTTCCCCCTTCGGCATAGCGCGAAGCATATAGCTAAAATAAATATACGGGGTTTTTTTATCGCTGTAATAGTAATTATACCGGTCCACATACCATACGCGCGAAAACCAACTTGATCTCTCGTCAAAAAGTACTATTTCATGACCGCTAATATTCACCGTTCGGCTCTCTTCAGAAAATGTTGTAAACGTGCGGCGAAATGGCGGCAAGGGGCCCAAAACCTCTTTTCGAAGAAATTGATCAAGCTTTTCGAATCCGCTTTCCTGCCCCCGGGCTGAACTGTAAGTAATGCCCATTTTCCCTATGGGGTCCGCGAGCAGATGCGTATTGATACTGAAGCCAAGCTCAAACAGAAGAAAAACAACTGCCCCGCCAAGAATCCAATTCCAGTATTTTTTTAAGTTGTCACTTTCCAAACTTTTCTGGAAGATTGCGGCTCCCAAAATCGAAAAGAAGGGAATAACGATGGGCAAATACCGGCCATCGGGCTTATAAAATAGAAACATTGCGTTAGCTGAAAAAATCGAGAGGAGACAAAAAAGCGACAGGATATCAATTTTAATTCGAACCACGGCGCGATATATGCCATACAGAAAAGAAGAAGTGAATAGCCCCACCAAGAGCAAAGAATCGCTTCGCAATAGTATCCCCCAAAAAAGGAGAAAGTTTTCCTTAATATTCAGAGCAACTTTTCTATTTGCGAGAATAGAGAAATCATCTGTTTTTATCCCGAAAAGAGACGTAAAATCCGCGTCAAAATGCCCCCGCGTACTAAACACCTTATAGTTATAAAAAATTACAGGAGAGAGAAGAACGAGACCGAGCAATACCGCCAACCAAAGACCTTTTTTCTTAAATACTCTCGGGTAGAAAAATAAAAAAGATATGGTGAGCGCGGGTATAAGAAAAATTGCCGTATATTTGACCAACAGCGTTGCGGCGAGCGTGGCGGACAGTCCATAAAGATATTTTGAATTCTTGGTTTGTATAAAGCATACAAACCAATAAATGCTCAATGTGATAAAAAATATTAATAATCCCTCGAGATATCCTATTCGAGATGCCCAGACCGAATATGAGGATACAGCCAATAAAGAAGCTCCGAAAAGTGCAGCGTAATCTGAGAAGTACCTGCGCAAAAGCAGGTATATCAATACTGTAGATGCTACTCCAGCAAGTGCGTGGGGCAACAAAGCGACCCAAGTGCGATCGCCAAAAATCAAAAAGAAAATGCGCTGGATTAAAAACCCGAGTGGAGGACGATCATGAAAAGAAAGATTTGCCCACCACGGAATATAGCCGTACCAAACAATCGGCGAGGTCTGCTCTGCCCCTGCTAGATAATCAAACCAGCCAAGGGCACGCATTGCATAAAGAGCGGCATCTCCCTGGAGCTCACTTGAAAAGATTCCCCAGACACGTAACAGCAGTGCGCATAACAAAATCACCCCCAGACATGCATACAGTTTCCATTGCTTTTTAAAGAACCCCCGACTAACCATTGCTTTTTCAGCGAACATCATATTTCAATTTTAAAGATTTTCACTCAAAATGCACCGCGGCTTCGAATTCCTCGAGGCGCTTTTTTAAGGCCGGATGCGAAGCAAACGCCGGATCTTGTTTTATAATCTCGGCGGCTTCGTTGCGGGCCGCTTGCACAAGCTTTACGTCCGTAAAACTTTTGTAGGCGAACGGCGGGATGCCGGATTGGCGCGTGCCGAGAAAATCTCCGGGTCCGCGGATTGCCAAATCTTTTTCGGCAAGCTCAAAGCCGTTTTTTGCGGACACAATGGCCTTAATGCGCGCTGATTCGGCCGCGAAGGGACTGGCGCTCATCAAGAAGCAATACGATTGATGTTCGCTGCGCCCCACGCGTCCGCGGAATTGGTGAATCTGCGCGAGTCCGAACTTCTCCGCGCCCTCAATCAGCATCACGGAGGCGTTGGGAATATCCACGCCGACTTCAACTACCGAAGTTGAAACCAAAATATCAAACTTATGATCTCTAAAATCGCGCATGACTTTCTCTTTCTCGGCGGATTTTAATTTGCCGTGAAGCAATCCAATCCGAAGATCGGGGAAAATATCTTTAGAGAGACGCGCGGCCTCGGCTTTAACTGTTTTTACCTCCTCGCCGATGATTTGCTGTGAAGTGTGCGGCGCGTTTTCCGCGTGCCCCGCTCCGTCAGCCGGCGGATCAATCCTTGGGCAAATCACAAAAATCTGCCGCCCCGATTTAACTTCTTTACGGATAAAGCCGTAGCACGCCGCGCGCTTTTCCGCGGGAACGACCTTGGTCAGGATTTGTTTTCGTCCGGCTGGAACTTGATCAAGGATTGAAACATCCAGATCGCCGTAAACCGTAAGCGCCAAAGTGCGGGGAATGGGAGTGGCGGTCATACTTAAAAAATGCGGAATCAATATCGCTGACTCGCGCGGACTTTCTTTCTCTGATGTTGCTGCCCGCGTCGATCCGCGAATCAGCGCGGCGCGCTGATTGACTCCGAATC
>Ga0082335_1003009_pt1 | contig 29070 bp, 28 predicted proteins | sample Subgrocontami58m_FD_72375 | JGI IMG/M metagenome (GOLD analysis project Ga0082335, IMG submission 72375) | Subsurface groundwater microbial communities from S. Glens Falls, New York, USA - GMW37 contaminated, 5.8 m (SPADES assembly) (version 2) ...
TCCGGTCCGCGCAGACCGGTGAGATAGCGCGTGTTGTCGGGACGCGTCGCCAGAACCGCGGGAATGCCGTACTTGCGCATGAACTTGCGGGCGCGCTCGGGCCTCTCTTCCCGCATCCGGGCGACGTTGATCCGCTCCTGCCAGTCCGACGTCGCGGGCCCAAAGGTAAGCTTGGATGCCATCGTGACCATCTGTTGTCTCCTCCGCGAAGAGTAGTGATTGGATTACTTCTCTTCTTGCCGACTGCTCAATGGCCGCGCGACATGTCCGCGCCCTCGATCGCGCAGCAGAACCCCCCCCGCTCGCGGGCGCCGATCACCATTATTTTCCCGGCCTCGCGCAGCGACTGTGATCCAGGTTTGGTTCTATCGGACCAGGGAACTTCACGCTGAAAATCATAGTAGCATATCGATCCAACGTTCCAGTTGGATTCTCCCTGTCGTCGCGGCCATTCGCGCGAATCGGCGATTCGATCGGGACAGGTGATGGATCAACGGCGAGAGGTGAGCCATGACCCGGGAATTCGAAGATCACTGCTGGAAGGATGTCGTTCCCGGCGATGTGCTGGAGCTGTACTCGCATTACAGCCGCGAAGTATTCGTCGGCCCGAATCCCGCGCTGCTCGCCATCGACCTCTACGAGCTCGCGTATCAGGGCGGCCCAAGGCCCGTCGGCGAGGTCGCAAAGACCTATCCGAGCGCCTGCGGACAGTATGCCTGGGCGGCGATCGAGCCCACGCAGCGCCTGTTCGCGGCGGCGCGCTCGGCCGGCATCCCGGTGGTCTATTCGACCCAGGAAACCCGGCCCGACAGCCGGTCCAACAAAGTGTGGGCGACCAAACGGCGCTCGGTTCCCGTCGATCCCGAGCTCTATGCGATCCGGCCGGAGTTCAAGCCGCAGCCCGGGGACGTGGTCATCCGGAAGATGCGTGCCAGCGCTTTCTTCGGCACCCCGCTCATCGCCCATCTGACGCAGCTCGGAGTGCGGACCGTGATCGTGTGCGGGGAAAGCACCTCCGGATGCGTGCGCGCAACCGCGGTCGAGGCCTATTCCTACGGCTTCCATGTCGTTCTGGTCGAGGAGTGCTGCTTCGATCGCAGCCTGATCTCCCACAAGATCAACCTGTTCGACATGCATCACAAGTACGCGGACGTGCTCGGTGTCGACGCCGTCCTCGCGCATCTCGATGATCTCAACGTCAAGAAGGCGAGCTGACATGAAACCAGGCGCATACGGTCCCTTCCCCTACTCTGCGATCATCCGCCGGCCGCGCCTTGCGTGGCCCCACGGCGAGCGCGTCGCGCTCTGGGTGATTCCGAACATCGAATTCTTTTCGCTCGATGACCGCGTGCCGGCCGCGGCCGGCGGCACGAGCGCCCCGATACCGGACGTTCCCACCTGGGCCGCGCGCGACTACGGCAACCGCGTCGGCGTGTTCCGCCTGATGAAGGTTCTGGACCGCTACGGCATCCGCGCGACGGTGGCACTGAACAGCAGTCTGTGTGCGCAGCATCCCGAGATCATCGAGGAAGGCCAAAAGCGCAACTGGGAGTGGATGGGGCATAACGAGACCAACACCAAGCGCCTCAACGAGGTGCCGCCCGAAGAGGAGCGCCGCATCGTTCACGATTCGCTCGCCACGATAGAGCGGGCGACGGGGAAACGGCCGGCAGGCTGGCTCGGCTCCGGCCTGCAGGAGACCTGGAATACCCTCGACCTGCTGGCGGCCGAGGGCGGCAAGTACGTGAGCGACTGGACCAACGACGATCAGCCCTACCTCATGAGCCTCGAGGGCGGACAGCAGCTCGTATCGGTCCCCTACAGCATCGAGTTGAACGACAAGGTGGCGTTCGAGACGCGCTCGCGCACCGCGGCAGAGTTCGAGGACATGATCCGCCGGCAGTTCGACGTGCTCTACGAGGAAGGCGCGGAGTCGGGGCGCGTGATGGCCATCGCGCTGCACCCCTACCTGACCGGCGTGCCGCATCGCATCGGCGCGCTGGACGCCGCGCTGGAATACGTCTGCCGCCACGATGGCGTGTGGCGCGCCACGGGCGCGGAGATCGCCAGCCACTTCCTGGCGCAGGCCTCCGCCCGCTAGGTCAGTTCATACGTGCACGCAGCCGCCGTCCACGTTGACCGTCTGTCCCGTCATGAAGCGGCTCCCCTCGGAAGCGAGGAACAGCACCGCCGGAACCAGGTCTTCGGGCACTTCCTGACGCGGAATGCACTGCATGGGAATGACCTTGCCGCCGACGGCGGCGGGATTCGGCACCTCGGTGAAGGTGAGCCCGGGCATGATGGTGTTCACGGTGATGCCGTCGGCGCCCAACTCGCGCGCCAGGGCGCGGGTCATGCCGATGATCGCCGCCTTGGAAGTCACGTAATGCAGATAGCCCTGCAGGCCCAGTAACACCGTGCTCGAAGAGGTGTTGATGATGCGCCCCCACTTCGCCTTGCGCATCGTCGCGACCGCCGCCCGGGCGCAGAGAAAGGCGCCGGTGACGTTGACCCGCATGTAGAGCTCCCACTCCTCCAGCGGTATCTGGTCGAACGGACGCTTGATCCCCTGCGTCGCGGGCGGCACGTTCTTCGAATACAGGCCGGCGTTGTTGATCAGCACATCCAGCCTGCCGAATTGCTGCAGCGTCTTCCCAACCATGGCATCGACCGAAGCAGGCGAGGCGACGTCGCATTCGACCGCGAGCGCCCGGCCGCCGGCCTGTTCGATTTCGCCGACGACGTTCGCGGCGGCGCGGCCGTTGATGTCGGCGACGACGGGGATGGCCTTCACCCCGGCGAAGGCGCGCGCATAGGCGCGGCCGATTCCCTGGCCGCCGCCGGTGATGACCACCACGCGTCCCGCAAGATCCTCGTAGCCCGCGTTCATGCGCGACTCCCGTACTTCAACACGTTTTTCATCATGCCCTGCTCCTCCCTCAGACGGCCGGGGTTCTCCCCGCCGATAACCGCGAAACGTGCCGCCGCGATGCCGCCTCCCTTCAGTTCATGATTTCACCGCCGTCGACGTTGAGCGTCTGGCCATTGATGTAGCTGCTTTGCGGACTGAGCAGAAAGGCCATCGCCTCGGCCACCTCGCTCGCCCGGCCGAGCCTGCCGAGCGGGATGACCTTCGAGCGGTTCTTCATCAGCACTTCGTTCTCGGCATCGGAACGGTTGCCGCGCCACAACGGCGTGTCGATCGGGCCCGGGGCGACGGAATTGGCGCGGATGTTGAACGCGGCCTTCTCCCGCGCAATCGACTTGGTGAAGCCCGTGATCGCGCTCTTGGCGGCCGCATAATGCGCGCCCTTAGCCTCGCCGCGCACCGCATGGATGGAGGACATGTTGACGATGACGCCGAAGCGCCGCTCGGACATGCGCGGCAGCACTGCACGGCAGACGTAGAACTGGCCATACACGTTCACCCGCATCATGCGGTCCCAAAGCTCGTCCGAGATATCCTCGATGGCCCGGAAATCGTGGATACCCGCCAACTGGGCGAGGTAGCCGATCGGCCCCACCTCGTTCTCGACCGCCGCGACCACGGCATTCACCTGGGCGGATTCGCTCACGTCGAGCGCATAGGCCCGCGCCCATCCGCCTTCGGCAGCGATCATCGCGACGGTTTGCGCCGCCGCCACCTGCCTGAGATCCGCCGCCGCGACGCGCACGCCGCGCCGCGCCAGGACGAGCGCGAGTTCCCGGCCGATTCCGCTGCCCGCTCCGGTAACAAGCGCCGTACCTCCCTTCATGTCTTCAGACATCGGTGCTTTCCTTGTTCGAGTACGGGCCCGAGAGAAATGCCGCAGGCGCCTATGCAATCGATCGACGGCAGGGCGCACGGCCTGGCGCCATACTATCCTGGACTTGGTCTACCGTTCTCGCCCAGTGGCGACGCGGCAAAGCGTATGATAGGTTATCAATTATTGGTCGGATGATTGGACCGACAGGGGCGCCGCCCCGCCGCACAGCCCTTGTCGCCAGGGCGCGCATCTCGAGCGACAATTCGGTTTGCGCCATCGACATAGAGCCGTTCCATGAAGCGGCCGTCAAGCGCATGAACACTAAGGGAGAGGAGAAATCTGATGAACCACACTGCACGCACGGCCGTGAAACTGCTCGCCATTTCCGCCGCAGCACTCTTTGCAGGCATCGGCGCTGCCGGCGCCCAGGAGCCGATCAGGCTGGGGCTCGCCATGCCGCTCAGCGGCCAGAACGGCGAGTACATCAAGCGTTACGTGTTGGCGGGGCACGAATTCGCCATCAAGGAGCAGAACGAGAAGGGCGGCATTCTGGGCCGACCGATCAAGCTGTTTATCGAAGACTCGCGCAACGACGGCGCCAGCGCGGTCTCGGCGCTCAACAAGCTGATCAACGTCGACAAGGTCGTTGCGGTTTTCAGCATTTTCACGCCCGTCGTGTTGCCGATGCTCCCGATCGCCGAAGAGAAGAAGGTCATTGTGCTCGCACCGTCGGTCGAGCATCCGGACCTGACCAAGAGCCGCTGGGCGGTCCGCATGACGCCGACCGCGACCACCAATGGCCTGCTGATCGCCCAACAGGCGCGCAAGATGGGGCTGAAGACCGCCGCCACGTTCGCCGAGGACAACGAGGCTATCCGTGTGAGCGTGAAGGCGTTCGTTGCCGAATTCGAGAAGCTGGGCGGCAAGATGATCGGAGACGAGACGTTCAAGAATCAGGACACCGACATGCGCGGGCAGCTCACCAAGCTGCGCGCGGCACGGCCCGATGCACTCTATTTCCTCGCGCCGTCCGGTCGCCCGGTCGCGCTGGCGCTGAAGCAGATCAGCGAAGTCGGATTCAAGCCCAAGCAGATCTTCACCACCCACCTGGTCGAGGATCGCGAAGTCATGGCGCTCGGCGCCAGCATGGCCGAAGGCGTGATCTATACAGCGGTTGCGACGACGCCGGAGTTCAACCAGAAGTTCAAGGCCGCGTACGGCTACGATTCCGACGTTAACGCCGGCAAGCATTTCGATTCGACGAACGTGCTGCTCCAGGCGATCCAGAAGGTGGGCTCGGAGAAGGACATGACCAAGGTCCGCGACGCGATCTACAACTTCGGCGAGTACAAGGGCACGATCGGCACCTTCAGGTTCGTTGGCAGCGGCGAGTCGCTGGTTTCGCCGATCCTGAAGACGGTCAAAGACGGAAAGTACGTCAGATACCAGCCCTGACCACGCGGCCGGGCCCCCCTGGCTGGACCCCGGGCGTGATCGTTACGCCCGGCGTCGGGAACGATGCTTCTACTCCAACTGTTCATCAACGGGCTCGCGAGCGGCGCGATCTACGCGCTCACCGCGGTCGGCTTTGCGCTGATCTATAACGGCACGCGAATCTTCCACATCGCGCACGGCGCGGTATTTACCTTCGGCGGCTACGCGCTCTATCTGCTCGCCCTCCCGCTCGGCCTGCCGTGGATCGTGGCGCTGCCCGCCGCCGTGATCGCCACGGCTGCTTTCGGCGCGCTGATGGATACGCTGGTCTACCGCCCGCTGCGCAAGCGCGGCACCGGGCCAGCGGGCATGTTCATCGCCTCGATCGGCGCGCTGACCTTCGCCCAGGCGACGTACTCCCTCGTCTTCGGCACCGACACGATCAATCTGCGCAAGGGCGGGCTCCCGACTTTCGACATCGGCGAGGTCACGCTGACCGCAGTGCATGTGATCGCGGCGATGGTCGCGCTGATCGTGTTCCCGGTGTTGCAGCTGTTCCTGACGCGTACGCGCTGGGGCCGCGCGATCCGCGCCCTGGCCGACAATCCGCGGCTCGCGGTGGTGCGCGGAATCGATGCCGAGCGTCTCTACATCGTGATATTCGCGCTGGGTTCCGCGCTCGCGGGGCTCGGGGTGGTGATCATCGCGTTCGATCTCGGCGTTCGCCCTGAAATGGGCTTCTCGGTCATGTTCGTCGCGCTGGTCGCGGTGATAGTGGGCGGTGTCGGCTACCTGCCCGGCGCGGCGGCCGGCGGCTTCCTGCTCGGCATCACCCAGAGCCTGTCACTGTGGCAATTGTCCGGCCGGTGGCAGGACGTGGTGGTGTTCGGGGCGCTGCTGGCGTTCCTCGTGTTCCGGCCGCAGGGCATCTTCGGCCACATGCTCGTGACCCGGCGCGTCTAGACATGGATTACACGCTCCATCTCATCGTCCTCGTCCTGATCTACGCATCCCTGGTCGTGTCTCTGGACCTGTTGATGGGCCACACCGGCATTCTGTCCTTCGCCCACGCGGCGTTCTACGGCATCGGTGCATATGCGACCGCAAGCCTGACGGTATACGGCGGCTGGGACTGGTTTTCCGCCATGATGGCCGCGGTCGTGATCACGGCCGCGATCGCCGCGCTGGTCGGCATCCCGACGCTGCGGCTCGGGGGCGACTATTTCATCCTCGCGATGTTCGGATTCCAGCTCATCGTCATCACATTGATCCTCAACCTCGAGCCGATCACCAACGGACCCTTCGGCATACGCAATGTTCCGCGTCCGTCGATCGGCTCATTCCAGGTCCAAAGCGGTCTCGGCATGGCGCTGTTCGTTGCGGCGGTGACGGGGATCATCTTTTGGGCGCATTGGCGGTTCGCCAGGTCGCCGATGAGGGCAATGCTTCATGCGATCCGCGATGACGAGACCGTGGCGATGTCGCTCGGCATCGACGTGGTGCGCACGAAGATCCTCGTGTTCGCCATCGGCGCCGGGTTCGCCGCGCTGTCGGGCGCGCTCATGGCGTTCTACTTCCGCTACGTGACGGCCAACAGCTTCGTCCTGTCGACCATCATCCTGCTGTGGGCGATGCTGTTCGTCGGGGGGAGCTGCTCGATCGCCGGCGCGATCGTCGGGCCTGCGATCCTGATCCTCTTCCCCGAGCTGTTCCGTTTCGTGGGCGGCGAAGGGCTGGACATTCCGAACATCCAGGAAGCGCTGTACGGGCTCCTGCTGATCCTGGTGATGATCTTCCGCCCGCAAGGGCTCGTCGGACGGCGCGCGGCCTAGGGAACCTTTGAACAAGTACGAGTTGTGTCGCGAGACGGCGAAGCCGGGCGAGCGAGGGAAACAAGGATCAAGGACTTGTAATGATCGAATCCTCGGATGATGCAGGCGGTTTGACTTCTTCAGAGCTACCCTAGATCGACATGGAAGCCATCCTGCAGGTGGAGGAGATTTCGCAAAGTTTCGGCGGATTGCGCGCCGTCGACAAGGCGTCCTTCAGCGCGAACGATACCGAAATCACGAGCCTCATCGGGCCGAACGGCGCGGGCAAGACCACGATCTTCAACATCATCACCGGGTTCCTTCCGTGCGAGTCCGGGAAGATCGTGTTTCGCGGGCAGTCGGTCCGCGAGCTCAAGCCGTTCGAGATCGCGCGCCGCGGAATTGCGCGCACTTTCCAGGACCCGCGCGTTTTTCCCGAGATGACCGTGCTGGAGAACGTCATCGTGGGCATCCGCCAGAGGGGCGAGCGCCCGCTTTGGGCTCTGCTCCGGGGCGGCCGGGTGGACGCCGAATGGCGCCGCGCACGCGCGCGCTCGGAGGCCATTCTGTCGACGGTCGGCCTGATCGATCGGGCGAACGACCTGGCTCGCGACCTGTCGTTCGGGGAGCAGCGGTTTCTCTCGATCGCACGCAGCCTGGTGGGGGATCCCGCGATCATCATGATGGACGAGCCGACCGTCGGGCTCGATCGCGGCACCTCCGCCAAGCTTCTGGAACTCATGACCCGGCTGGTCGAGGTCGAGCGCAAGGCGCTCCTGGTGATCGAGCACAACATGGACGTGGTGATGTCGGTATCGGCCAAGGTCGTACTGCTGGTTCAGGGTGCGGTGGTGGCGAGCGGCACACCCGCTGAAATCAGGCAAAACCGCAGCATGGTCGATGCCTATCTGGGACGCAGGCATGCTGCTGCAAGTCACTGACCTCCAGGCCGGCTACGGCAAGAAGCAGGTCATCCATGGAATAAGCCTGGAGGTGGGCGAGGGCGAGATCGTCGCGGTGCTCGGCCATAACGGCGCCGGCAAGAGCGCGCTGATGAATGCCATCTTCGGCGTCATCCGGCCCACCGGTGGCCGCGTGTTGTTCCAGGGCAAGGACATCACCGGCCAGCGGCCTTCCGACAACGTGCGGGACGGGCTCGGCTATTCCCCGCAGGGAGCGGAGGTGTTTCGGACCATGACCGTGACCGATAACCTGATGCTCGGCGGATTTCCGGTGAAGGATCAGCGGCTGGTCATGGAACGGATCTCGCGCGTGCAGGAGCTGTTTCCCGCACTGTATGAGCGTCGCGGCACCCGCGCCGGCTCGCTCTCCGGCGGCGAGCGGCAGATGCTCGTGCTCGGCGCGGTGCTGGTGTCGTCGCCCAAATTGGTGATCCTCGACGAGCCCTCCGGCGGCTTGTCGCCCATCATGGTCGACACGATGTACGAGGCCATCCGGGACGTCGCCGCCACGCTGCACGCATCCGTGCTTCTGGTGGAACAGGAATCCAGTCACGCGCTGGAGATCGCCGACCGCGCCTACGTGCTGGCGAACGGACGGCTGATCTACGAGGGCGGCGCCAAGGACCTGGCGCAGTCGGGAGAAGACCTCGGGCGCCTGTTGCTCGGGTTGTAGGCGGAGTCCTGATACAGGGCACCCGCGACGCTCACCGCCCCTTGAACACCGGCTTGCGCTTCTCGATGAAGGCGAGCTGCGCCTCGCGCGCGTCCTCGGTCTTGGAGAGCGCGACGGTGATGTTCTGCTCGTAGCGGTAGGCGTCGCGCACGCTCAGCTCCTCGACCACGTTGGCGTCCTCCTTGGCGTAGAGCATGGCGAGCGGGCTCTTGGCGGCGATCTCGCGCGCGATCTTCATCGCCTCTTCCATCAACTGATCGCGCGGCACGCAGGCCTCGATCACCCCGAGCCGGTACAGCTCCTGCGCGGAGACGCGGTGGCCGGTGAAGAACATGCGCCGCGCCTTGGATCTCGGGAAGAGCTCGCGCAGCATGCGCATGCCGCCCGAGAGGCCGACGTCGATCTCGGGCATGCTGACGAAGGCGTTGTCCGAGGCGATGAGGATGTCGGCGAACACCATCAGCGCATAGCCCGCCCCCATCGCCGGGCCGTTCACCGCGGCGATCACGGGCTTCGCGCACTCCTTGATGCAGTAGAAGCTCTCGCGCGTGATGCGGTTGTGGCGGTGGTAGTCGCCGGGCTCCTTCACCAGGTTGGGCCGCTCCTTGATGTCGGCGCCGGCGGAGAACATGTTGCCGGTGCCGGTGAGGATCGCGACGCGCACGTCGTCGCGGTCGCTGATCGAGTCGAACACCCAGGTCAGCTCGGTGCGCAACTGCGCGTTCTGGGCGTTGACCGGCGGCCGGTCCATGACCACCGTGGCGATGTAATCCGCTACCTCGAGCCGTATGTTCTTCAGTTCCATGGTCTACTCCGCCTTTGCGCCTGAAATTTCGATGATTTTCTTCCACTTCTCCGACTCGCTCCGGATCACCTGCTCGAGCTCCTCTGGAGTGCTGCCCGTGGGCGTCGCGCCCAGGGCGAGCAGGCGATCGCGCATGTCGGGCATCCTGAGCACGGCGTTGATGTCGCGGTTCAGCCGCTCGATGATCGGGCGCGGCGTGCCGGCGCGGGCCGTGACGTAGTTCATGGCGTAGGCGTCGAACCCCGGCAGGGTGTCGGCGATCCGCGGCAGCTCGGGCAGCAGCGGCGAGCGCTCCAGCGTCGAGACCGCGAGCGCGCGCAGCGCCCCGCTCTTCAGGTACGGAAGATAAACGGTGACGCTGTCGATCGCCATCTGGATATTGCCCGCGAGCAGGTCCTGCAGCGCCGCGCCGGTGCCCTTGTACGGCACGTGCGAGATCTGGATTCCCGCGGAGAACTTGAACAGCTCGCCCGACAGGTGGCTGCTCGCGCCGATGCCGGCGCTGCCGAAATAGATCTTGCCGGGCTGCGCCCTTGCCAGCTCGATCAGCTCCTTCACGCTTTTCGCCGGCACGCCCGGATGCACCACCAGGATGTTCGGTATCACCACCAGCCGCGAGATCGGAGCGAAATCGCGCATCGGGTCGTAGGGCAGCTTCTTCATCAGGTAGGGGTTGACGATCTGCGGCCCCGGCGTGCCGTACAGGAGGGTGTAGCCGTCCGGGGCGGATTTCGCGACGAAGTCCGCGCCGATGGTCGCGCCCGCGCCGGGCTTGTTCTCGACCACCACGGGCTGGCCGAGCTGCTTGGCGAGCCGCTCGCCGACGATGCGTGCGACCACGTCGGCGCCGCCGCCCGGGGCGAAGGGAACGATGAACCGGACCGGGCGGTCCGGATACTGCTGCGCGAGGCCGCTTCCGGCCGCGAGTGCGAGCGCGAGGAGAAGCAGCGCCCGGCCGAGGTTTCGTTTCATGATCCGGTCCTTTCCTGAGTCGGCGCAGCCGTGACCAAACGGGTTGCCGTGATTTGCCATCCCAACTCTCGCAATTTTGCGCAGTTGCAACTTCGCAACTGCGCAAAATTGCGAGACCTAAATAAACCCAAGAATCTTCGCGAATTCCGTCAACTGCCGACTGACAAGAGACTACACGACTGTGTCTAGGCGCGCGCGCGCCGCGCGGCGCCGGAGACTATCCTCCAGCGTGCCGACGATGCCGCGGCGGAACGCGAGGACGCACACGACGAAGATCGCTCCCTGGAGAATGGTGACCCACGCACCGATCGTGGCGAGATAGTCCCCGAGCCCGATGACGATGAATGCGCCGACCACGGGCCCGAGCAGCGTCCCGAGCCCGCCGATGAGCGCCATCAGCAGCACCTCGCCCGACATGGTCCAGTACACGTCGGCGAGCGACGCGAGCTTCACGACCAGCGCCTTGGTCGACCCGGCGATCCCCGCAAAGGTCGCCGACAGCACGAACGCGAGCAGCCTGAACTGCTGGGTCCGGTAGCCGAGCGACGCCACGCGGGGCTCGTTCTGTGAAATCCCCTTCAGCACCTGGCCGAACGGCGAATGGATGACGCGATGGATGCCGAAGAACGAGGCCCCGAACACCGCCAGCACGAAGTAATACATGGTGAGGGGCTGCTCGAGGTCGAGCAGCCCGAACAGCCTGCCGCGCGGAACGCCCTGGATGCCTTCCTCGCCGCCGGTAAACGGCGCCTGCACCGCGATGAAGTAGACCATCTGCGCGAGCGCCATGGTGACCATCGCGAAGTAGATGCCCCGGCGGCGGATCGCGAGCCAGCCGAACACGAGGCCCAGCCCGGCCGCGGTCACCGTGCCAGCGAGAATGCCCAGCTCGGGAGAAAGCCCCCACGCCTTCATCCCGTAAGCGGTGACATAGGAAGCGGCACCGAAATAGACCGCGTGCCCGAACGACAGCATGCCGGCGTGGCCGGCGAGCAGCGCGAACGCCCCGGCGAAAATGGCGAAGCACAGCGCTTTCATCAGGAACAGCGGGTAGAACAGGAACGGGGCCGCGAGCGCCGCGGCGACGAGCGCGTAGCCGACGTAGATCCGGCCGGGGCCCGCTGCCGCGCTGACGGTGTCGGCGAGAAAGACGCTCGCCTGGACGCGCGCCGTGCGCCCGAGCAGGCCGGCCGGGCGCAGCAGCAGGACCAGCGCCATGATGACGAAGATCGCGGTCGTGGACGCCTGCGCGTAGAACACCTTGGTGAGGCCCTCGACCAGGCCGAGCGCGAACCCCCCGATGATGGCGCCGAGAATCGAGCCCATGCCGCCGATCACCACCACCGCGAAGACCACGATCATGATGTTCGAGCCCATCAGCGGGCTGACCTGGTAGATCGGCGCCGCCATCACGCCGGCGAACGCCGCGAGCGCGACCGCGCCGCCGTAGGTGAGCATCATCATTCTGGGCACGTTGATGCCGAAGGACTGGACCAACCCGGGATTCTCGGTCGCGGCGCGCAGGTACGCGCCCAGGCGCGTCTTCTCGATGACGTACCAGGTGAGCGCGCACACCACGACCGAGGCGAGGATCACCCAGCCGCGGTAGACCGGGAGGAACATGAAACCGACGTCGATCACGCCGCGCAGCGACGGCGGAATGGCGTACGCCTGGCCCGCGGCCCCGAAGTATTGCAGGAACAGGCCCTCGACGATCAGCGCTAGCCCGAAGGTGAGCACCAGGCCGTAGAGATGGTCGAGGCGGTAGGTTCGCTTGAGGAACAGCTGTTCGAGCGCGATGCCGACGGCCCCGACGATGAGCGGGGCGAGCGCGAGCGCCGGCCAGTAGCCGATGTCGAAGCGCGTGAGCAGGACCCATGCGCACAACGCCCCCATCATGTACTGCACCCCGTGGGTGAAGTTCACGACATTGAGCAGGCCGAAAATGATCGCCAGGCCGAGGCTGAGCAGGGCGTAGAACGAGCCGTTGATCAGTCCGACCAGGAGCTGGCCGAGCAGGCCCTGGACGGTGATGCCGAGCAGCGGAATGGTCGTCATGAACGCTCGCCTAGACCCCGAGGGAGCGGCGCAGCACGTCGGCGCTGTCGGCGATCCGCTCGTTGGGGATCATGTCGACCGCCCGGCCGTGCTCGATGACGTAATGCCGGTCGGCGACGGTCGCGGCGAAACGGAAGTTCTGCTCCACCAGCAGGATGGTGAAGCCGCGGCGCTTCAGCAGCCGCAGCACCTCGCCGATCTCGTGCACGATCACCGGCGCGAGCCCCTCGGTCGGCTCGTCGAGCAGGAGCATGCGCGCGCCGGTGCGCAGGATGCGGCCGATCGCGAGCATCTGCTGCTCGCCGCCCGAGAGATTGCTCCCCTGGGCATCGAGCCGTTCGCGCAGGTTCGGGAACAGGTGGAAGATCTCCTCGACGCTGAGCCCGCCCGGCGCCACGATGGGCGGCAGCAGCAGATTCTCCTCGACGCTCAGGCTCGTGAAGATGCCGCGGTCCTCGGGACAGTGCGCGAGCCCGAGCCGGGCGATGCGGTCCGGGCGCCGGCCGATCAGCTCGGCGGCGGCGTAGCGCACCGATCCCGAGCGCCGATCGAGCAAGCCCATGATGGCGCGCAGCGTCGTGGTCTTGCCGACGCCGTTGCGCCCGAGCAGGGTGACCACTTCGCCCTCGGCGACGTCGAAGCTCACCCCGTGCAGCACGTGCGACTCGCCGTACCACGCGTTGAGATCGCGGACCTCGAGCAGCGGCCGCCCCGTCGCGCCGGCCTCAGGCACTGCCGGTCCCCATGTACGCCTCGACCACCTGCGGCTCGCGGGAAACCGTCTCGTACGGACCTTCGGCGAGGATCTGGCCGCGCGTCAGGACGGTGATGGTGTCCGACAGGTCGGCGACCACCGACAGGTTGTGCTCGACCATCAACACGGTGCGGTCGCGCGCGGCGCTGCGGATCAGCTCGCTGATGCGGCCGACTTCCTCCTGTGCGAGCCCGGACATCGGCTCGTCGAGCAGCAGCACCTCGGGATCCAGGGCGAGCGTCGTGGCGATCTCGAGCGCGCGCTTGCGGCCGTAGGGCAGCTCGGCGGCCGGCGCATCGACGAATTCCGACAACCCCACCGCCGCGATCAGCTCGTCGGCGCGGCCGCGCAGGACCGAGAGGCTCCTCTCCGAGCGCCAGAAGTGGAACGCCGTCCCGAGCGCGCGCTGCAGCGCGAGGCGCACGTTCTCGAGCACCGTCATGTGCGGGAAGACCGCGGAGATCTGGAACGAGCGCGCGAGCCTCCGGCGTGCGACGGCGGCGGGCTCCAGTCCCGTGATGTCCTCGCCGTTGTGGCGGATGCGCCCGCTCGTGGGCGCAAGGAACCCCGTCAGCAGGTTGAATACGGTGGTCTTGCCGGCGCCGTTCGGACCGATCAGCGCGTGTATGCTGCCCCTGCGCACGCGCAGGCTCAGGTCGCGCACCGCGACATAGCCGGCGAACGACTTGGTCAGGTTCTCGGTTTCGAGAACGTAGGCGCTCAGGGTCATTTCCCCTTGCGCCGGGGCGCGGTCGGCCGCGGCATGGAAAAGACCTTCTCCACGACGCAGTAGTCGTAGTAGCCCAGCCGCGCGATCGGCTTGAAGCGCGTCACGTCCACCATGCCGTCGACGATCACCGCGTCGTCGATGTAGATGCCCACGACTTCGCCGAGAATGACCGATGACGGGTTGGTCTTTCCGTCCGAGCCGACCAGCTCGATCGTCTTGTAGTACTTGCATTCCAGCGCCGCGGGGCTGCGCGCGACCCGCGGCGGCTTGACCTGCCGCGACGGCGCCATTTCGATCCCGAGGGCTTCGGGCTCGCCTTCATCGGCCGGGAAATCGGCCGAGGACTCGTTCATGACGTCCTTCAACTCCCAGGTCGCGATGTTGACCACGAATTCGCCGCTCCGCTCCGCGTTGCGCTGCGAATCCTTGCGGGGGGCGCTCGCGAACATGACGAACGGCGGGTACGCGGAGACCATGTTGTAGAAGCTGTAGGGCGCGAGATTGACCACGCCCTTCGGACCGAGGGTCGAGATCCAGCCGATAGGCCGCGGAACCGCGAGCGCGGTGTAGGGGCTGTGGGGAAGATTGTGGCTCTGGGTGCGCGGGTCGAAGTACATAAGTCCCCTGGGATCTACACCACCTCGTCCCGCCTCAACTGCTCGATTTCGGCGGCATCCAGCCCGAGCTCGCGCAGGACTTCGTCGGTGTGCTCCCCGAGCAGAGGAGGCGGCCGGTCATGCACGAGCGGCGACTGCTCGAAGCGCATCGGGCTCGCCACCTGCGGCACCGTCCCGGAAAGCGGATGATCGATGTCGATGCGCATGCCGCGATGCCGGATCTGCGGATCGGCGAAAACCTCGGGAACGGTGTTGATCGGCCCGCAGGGCACGCCGACGCGGTCGAGCAGGGCCACCAGCTCGGCGCGGTTCCACTCCGCGAAGATCCGCGCAATCAGCGCGAGCAGCTCGTCGCGATGCTTGACCCGGCCCTTGTTCTTCGCGTAGCGCTCGTCGTCCAGCTCGGGGCGGTTGAGCGCCTGGCGAAGCTTGGCGTACTGGCCGTCGTTGCCCACGGCGAGCACGACGTAGCCGTCGCGGCACTTGAACACCTGCTGCGGCATGATGTTCGGATGGCCGTTGCCGTAGCGCCGCGGCGTGTCCCCGGTCAGCAGGTGGTTCATCGCCTGGTTGGCGAGGGTGGCCGCCTGCACGTCGAGCATGGCGAGGTCGATGTAATCGCCCTGCCCCGAGACTTCGCGCCGGGCGAGCGCCGCGAGCACCGCGACCGCGGCGTACATCCCGGTCATGAGGTCGATGATCGGCAGCCCGACCTTCATCGGCCCGCCGCCCGGCCGGCCGTCTTCCTCGCCGGCGATGCTCATCAGCCCGCCCATCGCCTGGATGAGAAAGTCGTACGCGACCTTCGGGGCATAGGGCCCGGTCTGGCCGAAGCCGGTGATCGAGCAGTAGATCAGCCGCGGGTTTATCTGCTTCAAGTCGGAGTACGCGAGGCCGAACCGATCCAGCGTGCCGACCTTGAAGTTCTCCAGCACGATGTCAGCGCGCTCCGCGAGCGCGCGCACAAGGCGCTGGCCCCCGGGCTTCTCGAGGCTGATGGTGACCGAGCGCTTGGCGCGGTTGGTCGCGAGGTAATAGCCGGATTCGCGCGTCTGCGAGCCGTCGCTTGCCGCGAGGAAGGGAGGCCCCCAGCCGCGCGTGTCGTCGCCCGCGCCGGGACGCTCGACCTTGATCACGTCCGCGCCCAGGTCCGCGAGCAACTGGCTCGCCCAGGGACCGGCCATCACGCGGCTCAGGTCGAGAACCCGGATATGCGACAGCGGACCCCGGTCACGCTGCTGGGTGCGTTCGCCCTGCGAAGCGGGTTCCGACATCGGCCGCTAGCGCTTCTTCACCAGCGGGCACTCGCTGCGCGAAAGCGGCAACGCCGCCTGTTCCGCGGGGATGGTCGCGAGCATCTTGTAGTAGTCCCAACGGCCCTTCGACTCCGCCGGCGTCTTGACCTGCACCAGGAAGAAGTCGCGCATCACCCGGCCGTCTTCGCGGATCCAGCCGTTCTCGGTCATCGGGTCGTTGATCTTCATCTTGCGCATCGCCGCGGCCACCGCCTGGGTCTCGTCCGTGCCGGCCGCCTTGACGGCTTTCAGGTAGTGCGACACGGCGCTGTAGGCGCCCGCCTGGAGGAAGGTCGGCACCGCCTTCTGCTTCTCCATGAAGCGGCGCGAGAACTTGCGGGTCTCGTCGTTGCGGTCCCAGTAGAACGAGGTGGTGATGATCAGCCCCTGCGCGGCTGGCAGGCCCAGCGCATCGATGTCGGTGATGTTCATGAACAGGGCGGCGAGCTTCTGCCCGCCCTTGGTCAGGCCGAACTCCTGCGCCTGCTTGATCGCGGTCTGCGTGTCGCCGCCGGCGTTCGCCAGCGCCACGACTTTTGCCCTCGAGGACTGCGCCTGGAGCAGCAGCGAGCTGTAGTCGGGATTGTTGAACGGATGGCGCACCGACCCGATCACCCTGCCCTTGTTCGCCTTGACGACCTCGGAGGATTGCGCTTCGAGCAGCTGGCCGAAGGTGTAGTCGGCGGTGATGAAGAACCAGGTGTCGGATCCCTGCTTGACCATCGCATTGGCCGTGCCGGCCGCGAGAGCGTACGTGTCCCAGGACCACTGGAAGCCGTTCGCCGAGCAGTTCTGGTTGGTGAGCGCCGTGGTGCCCGAGCCGGAAATCAGGAACAGCTTGTTCTTCTCCTTGGCCACCGCCTGCAGCGCCATGCCGACCGCCGAGTTGCCGCCGTCGACGATCACGTCCACCCGCTCGGCGTCGAACCACCGCCGCGCGATGGAGACCCCGATGTCGGGCTTGCTCTGGTTGTCGGCGAACACCACCTCGACGGGCTTGCCGAGCACCGCGCCGCCGGCGTCCTCGACCGCCATGCGCGCGGCGATGACGACGCCGAACCCCCCGGCCGCGGAAAAGATGCCCGACTGGTCGTTGCTGATCGCGATCTTGACGACGCCGTCCGAAACCTGCGCCGCTGCGCCCCCCGCATACACCATGGCCGCAAGTGCGCACGCAAGCATTCTCGACCGTACGCGCAGCGCCTTCACCGTGCCAGAGCCGTGCTCCATTTGTCTCTCCTGTTGACGGAGGCGGATACCATACTACGCAAGCGCCCGCCGTGCCGTGCAAGAAACTTATCCATTCCGCGTAACAAATGCGGTCGCCGCATTCGGCGGGAACTGGCTATATTGAACGTTGGGCAGGCGGCCGGCACAGGGAGAACAGGTTATGGCAAAGACCATGGGCGCTTTCGACTACGTCATCGTGGGCGGCGGAACCTCGGGATGCCTGCTCGCGAACCGCCTCTCGGCCGATCCGAGCACCTCGGTGCTGCTGCTGGAGGCGGGCGGCAAGGACGACTGGGTCTGGATCCACATCCCCGTCGGCTATCTCTACTGCATCGGCAATCCGCGCACCGACTGGTGCTACAGGACCGAGCCCGATCCGGGCCTGAACGGCCGTTCCATCCTCTACGCGCGCGGCCGGGTGCTGGGCGGGAGCTCGTCGATCAACGCCATGCTCTACCTGCGCGGCCAGGCGCGCGACTACGACGAGTGGGCACGGCTCACCGGCGACCCGGGCTGGTCGTGGCAGAACGTGCTGCCCATCTTCAGGAAGTCCGAGGACCACTGGCGCGGCGCGAACGACTTCCACGGGGCCGCGGGCCAGGGCGCCGGAGGCGAGGGCCATGAATGGCGCGTCGAGCAGCAGCGCCTGTCGTGGGAGATCCTCGATGCCTTCCGCGACGCGGCGCTCGAGGCCGGCATCGCCAAGGTGGAGGATTTCAACCGGGGCGACAACTCGGGCAGCTCGAAGTTCGAGGTGAACCAGCGCCGCGGCGTGCGCGTGAACGCCTCCAAGGCGTTCCTGCGGCCCGCGATGGCGCGGGGAAACCTCACCGTGCTCACCCAGGCGCAGGTGAAGCGGCTGCGCCTCGAGGGCAAGCGGGTCCTCGGCGTCGAGTTCTACCAGGGCAACGATGAGGTCTTCGCCGAAGCGAAGCGCGAAACCATCCTTTCGACGGGCAGCATCGGCTCGCCGCAGATCCTGCAGCTCTCGGGCATCGGGCCGGGGGCGCTGCTGCAGCAGCACGGCATCCCGGTCGCGCACGACCTGCCCGGGGTGGGTGAGAACCTGCAGGATCACCTGCAGCTGCGCATGGCCTTCAAGGTGAAGAACGTGCTCACCCTCAACACCATGGCGAACTCGCTCTGGGGCAAGGCGAAGATGGCGCTCGAATACGCGCTCTATCGCACCGGGCCGCTCACCATGGCGCCCTCGCAGCTCGGCGCGTTCCTGAAGAGCGATCCCGCGCAGCCCACGCCCAACATGGAATACCACGTGCAGCCCCTGAGCCTGGAGAAGTTCGGCGACCCGCTGCACCCCTTCCCCGCGTTCACCGCGAGCATCTGCAACCTGAGGCCCAGCTCGCGCGGGCACATCCGCATCAGGTCGAGCGACCCGCGCGCGCACCCCGCGATCATGCTCAACTACCTCTCCTCGCCCGAGGACCGGCGCATCGCGGTCCAGGGGCTGCGCGTCACGCGCCGCGTCGTCACCGGCACCGAGACCATGAAGAAGTATTCGCCCGAGGAATTCCTTCCGGGGCCGGCGTTCCAGTCGGACGAGGAACTGGTAAAGGCGGCGGGCAACGTCGGCACCACGATTTTCCATCCGGTGGGCAGCTGCAAGATGGGCCGCGCGGACGACGCGACCGCAGTCGTCGATCCGCAGTTCCGCGTGCGCGGCATCGAGCGGCTGCGGGTGATCGACGCCTCGATCATGCCGACCATCACCTCCGGAAACACCAACTCGCCGACGCTGATGATCGCGGAGAGAGGTGCGCTCGTGGTAACGCGCGGCTAGGGATCGCCTCGGCTATTTCGGCGCCGCAGCCGCGAAAACCGCACCGATCGCGAGCAGCGCGGCCAGCGACCGCTTCGTATTCCGCAAAGACGCTATCATTGGCGCACCACCCCGCCCGAGGCACGCCATGATAACGCCGCCCACCGCACGCATGCTCACGCGCTACAACGCCTGGGCGAACAAGCAGATCTTCGACGCCGTCGCCGCGCTGCCCGAAGGCGAGGCGCTCAAGGAGCGGCGGAGCCTGTTCAAGAACATGGTGAACACGCTCAATCACCTCTACGCCGTCGACCTCATCTGGCAGGGGCACCTGGAGAAGCGCGCGCACGGCATCCCCGCGCTGAACGCCGTGCTGCATCCGGAACTGCACAAGCTCTGGGAGGCGCAACAGGCGATCGACGCGTGGTACGTCGTGTACGGCGATTCGCTGTCGGAGGCGGCGCTCGGCGAGGAAGTGAGTTTCACGCTCATCGGCGGAAACGCGGGCACGATGACCCGGGCCGAGATTCTCCTGCACGTCGTCAACCACACGTCCTACCACCGCGGATTCGTCGCCGACCTGTTCTTCCAGGTGCCGGCCCGCCCGCCGCTCTCCGACCTGCCGATATTCCTCCGGGAGACGCAGCTGAAGTTTCGCTGAGGGCCATGCTGACGAGCATCGAGGGACGGCTGGTAAACGGCCTGGGGCGGGCCGCGGACTTTACGCAGATCGACTGGGTGCGCCGCCAGTTGATCGCGCTCGCCGGAATCGATCCGCATCCGGGCACGGTCAACCTGGCGCTCGCCGACGACGCGAACCGCGTGCGCTGGCGCGGCTGGCGCGAGCTTCCCGGGCACGCTCTGGAGCCCGCCGAGGACGCGTTCTGCAGCGCGCGCTGCTTTCCGGCGCGCTTCGCCGGGCGCGTTCCCGCGGCAGTGCTCCTGCCCGAGGTCGCGGACTACCCCGAGGACAAGGTCGAGATCGTCGCGGCGCTGCCCCTGCGCGGGCACCTGTCGCTCGAAGAGGGCGCGAGCGTGCGCGTGAACCTGTGCCGGCCCTACCCCGCGCGCGTGGTGCTGTTCGACATCGACGGCACGCTGGTCGATTCGGTGGGCGCCTATCTCGAAGTGGCGCGCCTCGCCGCCGCGCCGCACGGGCTCGAAGTGACCGAGGAGCACGTGCGCCAGTCGCTCGGCACCGGCAGCAACTTCTGGAAGGGCGTGGTGCCCGAGGACCGAGCCGACGGCGAGGCGGTGCGCAAGGCCATGACCGCGCACGCCGCGCGCGAGTGGCCGCGCGTGCTGCGCGAGCACGGCAGGGTGTTCGCGGGGCTCGCGCAGACCCTCGACGCGCTGAACGCGCTCGGCATGCGGCTCGGCATCGTGAGCGGCGCGCGGCCCGAGGTGCTCGAGCTGCTTCGCGGCGAAGGCATCCTCGAGCGCTTCGACGCGGTGGTGCTGGGCGGCGACGTATCGCGGCGCAAGCCCGATCCCGAAGGCATCTTCAAATGCCTCGACCGGCTGGGCGTCGCGCCGCAGTCCGCGGTCTACGTCGGCGACACGCCGGTCGACATCCAGGCGAGCCGCGCGGCGGGCGTGCACGCAGTGGGCGTGCTCACGGGCGCGGGCGACAGCGCCGCGCTGTCCGCGCACTGGCCCGACCGCCTGGTCGCCTCGCACGCAAACCTGTCCGCGATCGTCGCGCCCGCCTGAGGCGCGGCCGCCGCGGCAACGACAACAAGGGAGAATCGATGAAGTCCGTACTTGTGCGCTGCACCCTCGTAATCCTCGCCCTGAGCGCCGTTCTCGGCGCAACGCCGCTGCTCGCCCAGGGCTATCCGTCGAAGCCGATCAGGCTGATCGTGCCGTTCTCCGCCGGCGGCCTGATCGACACCATGGCGCGCGCGATTCAGCCCAAGCTGGCGGAGGCGCTCGGGCAGCAGGTCGTCATCGAGAACCGCGGCGGCGCCGGCGGAACGCTCGCCGAGGCGCAGGTCGCCAAGTCCCCGCCAGACGGCTATACGGTGCTGTTCGCCGGCGACGCGGTGGCGTTCAATCCGCATCTCTACAGCGGGCTGCCCTACGACCTGTTCCGCGACCTGACGCCGGTCAGCCAGATCGCGATCGTTCCGCTCGCGCTGGTCGTGCCCGCGAACCTGCCGGCGGGCACGGCGCAGGAATTCGTCGCCTACGTGCGCGCGCGGCCGGGCAAGCTGAGCTACGCATCGCCCGGCTCGGGCGTGAGCATGTTCGCCGCCGAGATCTTCAAGGACGCGGCGCGCATCGACCTGACCAGCGTTCCCTACAAGGGAGGCGGCCCCGCGCTCATCGACGTGGTGGGCGGGCAGGTTCACGCCCTGTTCACCTCGGTGTTCCTCGTCGCTCCGCAGGTCAAGTCGGGCAAGTTGAAGGCGATCGCGGTGGCGAGCGAGCGGCGCTCGCCGCTCCTGCCCGAAACGCCGACCTTCGCCGAGGCGGGCTATCCCGACTTCGTCGCCGGGAGCTGGAGCGGTCTGCTGGTTCCCGCCGGCACGCCGCAGCCGGTCGTGCAGCGGCTTCACGCGGATTTCGCGAGGGCGCTGCACTCCCTCGAGGTCGAGGCGCGCTTTCGCGAGCTGGGCACCGAGGCGATCGGAAGCTCGCCGGCGCAATTCTCCGCGCTGCTGAAGCGGGAGCACGAAACCTACGGCAGGCTGATCCGCAAGCTCAAGATCACGGTGAATTGAGCGACGGGTTAGAATCGCGCGAGAGGAGGGAATCGCCATGAGCGAACCGATCTGGAACGCGTTCCTGACCGAGCGCGACAAGCAGGTGTTCGCCGTCGCCGGGTTCGGCGCCCGCCAAGGCTTCGGCAAGCGCCCGGCGCTGCTCATCGTCGACGTCACCTACAACTTCTGCGGCGACAGGCCCGAGCCTATCCTGGAGTCGATCAAGCGCTGGCGCACGTCCTGCGGCGAGGACGCCTGGGAGGGCGTGAAGGCGATCAAGCGCCTGCTCGCCGCCGGCCGCGTCAAGGACCTGCCCGTGATCTACACGACGGGCCTGCGCCGTCCCGACAACTGGGACGCCGGTTCCTGGGCCTGGAAGAACAGCCGCACGCGCGAGCGCGTCGCCCCGCGCGCGGCGGGCGGTGCGCAGTTGAGCGGCGACACGATCGTTCCCGACATCGCCCCGGAGCCGCGCGACATCGTGATCGCCAAGCAGAAGCCGAGCGCCTTCTTCGGCACGCCGATCGTGAGCTACCTCACGCTGCTCGGCGCCGACAGCCTGATCGTCGCCGGCACGACCACCAGCGGCTGCATACGCGCGACGGTGATCGATGCGTTTTCGAACAACTACCGCGTGACGGTGGTCGAGGAAGGATGCTTCGACCGCTCGCAGGCGAGCCACGCCATGAGCCTGTGCGACATGCACGCGAAGTACGCCGACGTGCTCAAGCTGGACGAGGTCACCGCCTTCATCGACACGCTGGACAAGGGCATGTTCCAACTGCCCGAGCCCGGGCAGCCCGCCGCGCCCCGTGCGGCAAACATGTGACCGGCGGAGGACCGCAACGCCATGACCGACCCCGCGCCGCACCAGACCGACAGGCTCAAGTTCGACCCGATCGCGCGCCGGCCCCGCCTGCGCTGGTCCAACGGCGCGCGCGTCGCCGTCTGGGTGATCCCCAACATCGAGTACTTCCACATCACCGGGCACGGAGCGGGCATCCGGCAGAACCCGGTTCCGATGAAGCCCGACATCCCCAACCACAGCTGGCGCGAATACGGGCCGCGGGTCGGTGTCTGGCGCCTCATGGAACTGATGCAGCGCTTCAGGGTGCCGGGAACGGTCGCGCTGAACGCCGCCGTGTGCGACCACCATCCCGAGATCCTCGAGGAAGCGCGCCGGCTGGAATGGGAGTTCATGGGGCACGGGTGGACCAACGCCGAATCGCTGACCGGGCTGTCCGAAGACGGCGAGCGCGCGCTGCTTCGCAGGGTGCGCGACCGGATGAAGGCGTATTTCGGCGTCGCCCCGCGCGGCTGGCTGAGCCCGGCGCTGAACGAGACCTGGGCCACGCCCGACCTGTTGAAGGAAGAGGGCTACGAGTACACCTGCGACTGGGTGCACGACGACCAGCCGACGTGGCTCTCGACGCGCGCGGGCCCGCTCATGACCATGCCCTATTCGCTCGAGGTGAACGACCTGCCGGCGTTCATCGCGCGGCACACCTCGCCGGAGGATTTCTACCGCATGATCTGCGCGCAGTTCGACCAGCTCCACGAGGAAGGCGAGCGCCAGGCGCGGGTGATGGCCATCGCGCTGCACCCTTTCGTGATCGGCACGCCGCACCGGATCCGCGCGCTCGCCGACGCGTTCCGCTACCTGCAGGGGCGCAGCGGCGTGTGGTTCGCCACCGCCGGAGAGATCGCGGACGATTTCGTCAGGCAGACTTCGGCGCGGGCCTGACGTGCAGGATTGATCGTTCAACAGAAAAACATGAGGGAGGAGACTGAAATGAGAAGGGTACTTGCCACGTTCCTGCTTGCGGCGTTCGCCGCCGCGACACTGCTCCACCAGGGCCCGGCCCGGGCGCAGGAGAAGAAATTCAAGCTCGGCGTCATGAAGATCGCCGCGATGACCACGCCCTACGTGGCGAAGGAGCGCGGCTTCTTCAAGAAGCACGGCCTTGACGTCGAGCTGGTGTTCATCCGCTCCGGCGCCGAGGGCATCCAGGCGCTGCAGGGCGGCAACGTCGAGGTGACGCTCGCCATTCCGAGCTTCGCCATGGGCGCGAACGAGCGCAAGTTCGACCTCACCATGGTGCTGCAGAACGAGCTTGCCCATGCCGCGCCCCCCGATTCGGGCGGCATCGTCGTGGCGAAGGACTCCGGCATCACCAAGCCCGCCGATCTCGCCGGCAAGACCGTGGGGGTGAACTCGCTGCACGCCCAGGAAGCAGTCGACGCCCAGTACGTGATCCGCAAGGCGGGGGTGCCCAAGGACAAGGTCAGGTACGTCGAGGTGCCGTTCCCGAGCATGGGCGACGTGCTCGCGCGCAAGCAGGTCGACGCGGTGGTCGCGATCGATCCGTTCACGACCATGCTCACGCAGCGCGGCAACCGGGTCATCGCGTGGGAATACGTCGATTCCATCCCCGAACAGCCGATCGGCACGTTCTGGGCGAAGCGGCCCTGGGCCGAGAAGAACATGGACATGATGGACGCGTTCACGGCGGCGATGGAAGAGGCGATGGCGTACATGAACGCCGACCCCAAGCGCGCGCGCGACCTGGTCGCCGAATTCACCCGGCTTCCGGCCCCGGTGGTGCAGGCGATGCCGATGATCGTATGGTCCTCGAAGATCAACGTCGCCAAGTGGCGTGAGCTGATCGAGTTGCTGAAGGGCATGGGCGAACTGGAGCAGAGCCACGCCCCGGGGGAGTATTTCTCCTCGGGCGTGAAGCGCCGCCTCGGCATCAAGGGCTGAGCCTTGTTCGGGCGCGAGGGCGGCGACGCCCCGTTCATCGCGGTCGACGGCCTCACCAAGCGGTACGCCTCGCGTCAGCGGGCGCTGACGGTGTTCGAGGGACTGCGCTTCGCGATCGGCGAGGGGGAGTTCCTCACCATCGTCGGCCCGTCGGGCTGCGGCAAGTCCACCCTGCTGAAAATGGTCGCGGGGCTGGTGCGCCCCACCGAGGGCACGGTCGTCTTTCGCGGCCGCGCCGTGAACGCCCCGCCGCCGGAGATGATCTACGTCTTCCAGCAGTACGAAAAATCGGTTTTCCCGTGGCTCACCGTGCGGGAGAACGTCGCCTTCGGACTGCAGCGCCGGCAGGAACCGGGCAGCGCAGCCAAGGCGCAGCGGGTCGAGCAGCTGATCCGCCGCGTGGAGCTGCACGGCTACGAGGACTACTACCCGAACCAGCTCTCCGGGGGCATGCAGCAGCGCGTGGCGCTCGCGCGCGCCCTCGCCTGCCATCCGTCGGTGCTGCTGATGGACGAGCCCTTCAGCGCGGTCGACGCGCTCACGCGCGCGAACCTGCAGCAGCTGGTGCTCGAACTCTGGCAGGAGCTGAAGCTCACGGTGGTCTTCGTCACCCACGACGTGGACGAGGCGGTGTTCCTGTCCACGCGCGTGGTGGCGCTCGCCGGGGCGCCGGCGCGCGTCGACCTCGACGTCCCGATCGGCCTGGCGCATCCCCGGGACCAGGTCACATCGCGCGAGCAGGGGGAATTCATCACGCGGCGACGCGAGCTGTTCGTCTCGATCACGCGCCAGCAGGCGCGCGAGGCCGAGGCGGAGGCGGCGCGATGAAGGGACGCTGGACCGGATTCGCTTTCATCCTTTGCCTGCTCGCCCTCTGGGAGGCGACGACCGCGAGCGGGCTCGTCGACACCCCGAGCGTGCCGCGCGTGAGCGCGATATTCGAGGCGTGGTATCGCGTGACCGCCAACGGCGAAATGCTGCGCGAGCTGTGGCCGAGCTTCTACCGCATCGGGATCGGCTACGTCCTGGCGGTGGTCGTCGCGGTCCCCCTCGGGCTGCTCATGGGGGCCTCGCGCTTCATGTACGGGCTGCTGGAACCGCTGACCGAGCTGCTGCGCCCGATCCCCAGTTCCGCGTACATCCCGATCGCGATCCTGTTCCTCGGCATCGGCGACGCCATGAAGGAATTCGTGGTGTTCTTCAGTTGCCTGTTTCCGATCCTCGTGAACGCCTACAGCGGCGTGATCGGGATCGACCCCGTGCTGGTCGACACCGGGCGCACCTTCGGCCTGGCACGCCGGGACATCCTGAAATCGATCATTTTCCCGGCCACCGTGCCGAGCATCCTGACCGGTATGCGGATCAGCCTGGCGATCGCGCTGATCGTCGTGGTGGTCGCCGAGATGGTCGCCGGGTCGAGCGGTATCGGCTACTTCATCCTGGACAACCAGCGCACCTTCCATGTCCCGGAAATGTTCGCCGGCATTTTCACGCTCGGCGTCGTCGGCTATTGCGCAAACGCGGTCTTTCTCCTGATCGAGACCCGCGTCCTGCACTGGCGCCCCCGCGCGGCGCTCTGAGAAGCTTCCCCGGGGCGTCCCCTGCACTGGTAGTCGGCAATCCTTTGCCGACGCCGCCGGCTGCTATTCGTAGCGGATCTTGCCGGTCGCCTCGTCGACCCTGAACACGCCGGGCCCGCGCGGCTCGCTGACCGTGACGGTCTGCCGGCCGAGGGTGATGCGCGCCACGCCCTCGATCGCGCGGGTCACCTCGACCCTCGCGTGCAGGACCTGGTCGTAGGCCGATTCCAGCGTCATCAGTTCTTCCTTCTCCTGCTTCAGCTTCTGCCTCGCCGCGGCCAGCGAGTTGTTCGCCCGCTCGAGCATTTCCTTCTTGTCCGGGCGCTTGGCGAGCATTTCGGTGACCTTCACGAGCTGCATCAGCTCTTCGGCCCCGGCGTCGAGGCTCTTCTTGAGCACTCCCATCCGGTCGACCAGCTTCGGATCGACGCCCGCCCCGACCGAGGTCTCATTGGCCGTATCGGCGCCGAGCACGGGCGTGCGCACGAGATTGCCCGCGCGCACGTTGCCGCCGCGGATCGCGCTCTTGTTCGATCGCCCGCCGCCGACGATGACCTGATTGGTCGCGGTCAACTCGCTCTGGATCACCTCGTTGTCGACCAGGATGCTGTCCGCCCCGACGACGGCGTTCTCGATGAAGCGGGCCCTGATCTCGCCCGCGGCGCGTACGTGCGCCTTCTCCGCGCCGCCCGCGCCCGGCTGGGCGGTCGCGCCCGCGCCGGTGATGCCGCCCCTGACGGTGATGTTGGCGCCGGAATCGACGACCGCGGCTTCGATCGTGTCGCCGACGACGATGTCGCCGCCGGCGCGCACGTGCATGCCGCTCGTGATGCTGCCTTTCACCGTGACCGAGCCCTTGAAGTCGATGTTGCCCACCGACAGATCGACGTCCTGGACCGATAGGACGTCGGTGACGCTCACTCCGTCGCGCCTGAACACCGGCAGCCCGTCGCAGGCCGCGACCAGCAGGTCGGGGTCGTCGGCCGCTGGAGCGGTGCCCTCGAGATTGCGGCTGAACTGCACGTCCCTGCCCGGATGCGGCGCGACCTCACCGCCGAGAACATCGCGCCCCGGCGTGCCCGCCCCGGGCGGATGGCGGCGCATGAGCGGCTCGCCCTGCTTCACCGTGGTCAATCCGCCGAGATCGTGCAGGTCGACGACCTTGCGCGCATCGTCTATTTCCTCGTCCTTCAGGCTGCGCGTCTTCGAGACGAGGAATTCCAGTCGCCCGTTCTCCCCGTTCTCGGAAGGCGTGCCCGACGCGATCGGCAACTGGTCGGCGTTCTGTTCGGCGGCGGCGCGCGCGACTTCCGCGGGCAGCAGGCCGTGAACCACGCCGGCGGCGGCGATGGTCTTCAGCAGCTCCGCCTCGTCCGTCGGCTTGCCTCCCCCGCTCGCCGGACGAACGGTGAGGTAGGCCGACATCTTGTCCAGGGAAACACGGACCGAGGCCGATGCGTCCTGCTTCTTCTCTTCCTGCTTCTTGTCGCTATCCATTCCGGGTGAGGCTCCCGTGAGTCGTGCCGAAATGCGCGGCGTTTCCGCAAGATTACATCATCGGGCCCGTGTTGAAGAGAATGAAAGCGGCCCGCCGGCCGGCGGCGCTCCCGCAAGGCGCTCGGTTCGCGCGATCGCCGCGGCCAGCTCGTCGTGGCGCCGCGTCCCGGGCCGGAGCTGCTCGAGCAGCGGCCGCCAGAACCCGAGCGCCGCTGCGTAGCGGCCCTGCTCGTGCTCGGAGCTTCCGGCCATTTCGAGCGCTTTCGGATGCCTGGAATCGAGCGCCAGTGCCCGGTCGATCAGCTCGCGCGGCCGGCCTTCGAGCCTTCCCCCGCGCGCCATTCCGAGCGCGTCCGCATATTCGCACCATACGGCGGGGTCGCGGGCGACCCGGGAGGACAGGGCGATGGCCCGTTCATACGCCTGCGCGGCCTCGTCGAACCGGTCGCGCTCGGCCTGAAGCCGCGCGTACATCACCCAGCCCCTCGCGTCGCGCGGCTGCGCGTCGAGATGGGCGCGCAGCTCGCCCTCGAGATCCCGGTCCGTGCGCAAGGCCCCCGTGACGTGCAACGTCACGAGGGCCGCCGCTGCGGAGAGCAGGGCGATCGCAAAGGGGACAGACCACTTGAAAAGTGGTCTGTCCCCGAGGCGCCAGGGAGTCACTTCCCGCCAGCCGCCATCGCGGCCTTGGCGGCGCCGCGCCTGGCGGCGATCGCCTCCTCGAGCATCTTGATCGCCTCCTGCGAGATGCCCATCGACTTGTTTATCGAGTCGGTCGCCGCGTCGGGGTTGTGGAACGCGGCGCCGTTCGAGGCCGTCCACCATTCCCAATGGATCTGGGCTTCGTAGTGCTTTTCGCGCACCGGTCCGAGCGCGGAATCGGCGACGCCGGCGGCCTTGGCCTCCTCGAACTTGTCCACCATGCGCGTCAGCCAGAACTCCGCCTTGCGCAGCTTTCCCTGCACGCGCGCGTTGAGCGAATCCATGATGTAGCGGGCCTGCTTCTCGCTCCAGTCGCGGTGGCACTGCAGGCAGGTCTGCTTGATGTAGTGACGCGGGCTCGTCTGCCAGTGGGACGTGTAGGTCTTGCCGGTCTTCGCGTCCTTCATCTTGGGCATGTGGCACTGGTGGCACTCGACGCCGGCCCTCTGATGCTTGGAGCCGTAGTAGTTCTCGGTGTCCGGATGCTGGCCCTTCCAAAGCAGCGCACCGGTGATTCCGTGCTTGAAGTCGCGGAACCCGAGGTCGGTGTAATGCTTGGCGATCTGGTTCACGTCCTTGAACGGGAAGTGGTTCGTGCGCGCGTCGGCCATGCCCACGGGCTTGCCGCTCGCCGGGTCGGTGCCCGGGTTGCAGTTGTATTCGACGTGGCACTGCCCGCATTGCAGCTTGGTATCGTAGCGGTCGAGCAGGGCGATCTTGCGCGTGAAGCCGCGAACGCCCATGTCCTTGACCTCGACCTTGGCGCCGCGGTCGTCCTTGTGCCAGAGCGTGTCCTTCTCCGGCCGGGTGAGCGCCTGGATCAGCGCGTCGCGCACGACGCGCGGCCCGGCCGAATGCGGGTCGTGGCAGTAGAAGCAGTTGAGCGCGTGCTTCACGTCCCGCGCCATCTCCACCACCTTCGAGGTCCGGCTCCACTTGGCGCCCGGGACCGGGT
>Ga0082335_1003010_pt1 | contig 29040 bp, 30 predicted proteins | sample Subgrocontami58m_FD_72375 | JGI IMG/M metagenome (GOLD analysis project Ga0082335, IMG submission 72375) | Subsurface groundwater microbial communities from S. Glens Falls, New York, USA - GMW37 contaminated, 5.8 m (SPADES assembly) (version 2) ...
TGGGTCGCGGGACCGAATTATGCGGGTGCGGGCTGACCGATCGGGGGCTGGCCGCCCCGGCGCGCCCGCCGGTTACCCACGATGCGATCACGCCAGTCGATCGCGCGATAGATCAACACCGAGAACAGCACGTACGCGATGGCCGTGCCCCACAGGGGCAGGAGATGGCGCCACAGCCAGCTCGCGTAGCCGTATACCAGCTCTACGTGGATCCAGTACACGAAGAGCGAACTGCGTCCCATCCGTTCGAGCGGGCCGAGCGCCAGGCCTGCCATGTCGGCAAGCGCCGCCAGCGTGTAGATGACCGCGAGCGCCAGCATCATGACCCCGACGCGGATCGCGAACCAGGTCGGCGAGCTGGTCCAGAACGACGCGGCGCGATAGATCGACGGCCGCCCGGCGGTGTAGAACCCAAGCGCGACGAGCGCGACGCCGGCAACCGTCAGCGCCGCGTGCACACGGCGCTCCGCCCGAGCATCGCGAGAGGCTGCCAGCAACGCGCCAACCGCACCGCCGGCGAACACGAAGCCCGCCCACGGAAACAGCGTGAAGGTGGTGTACTCCCCGGCCGGCCGGATGTACCACTGCACAAAGAGCGGCAGCCAGTCGACGACGGGCGCCAGGCGGACCAGCGGCGTCACCATCGCGACGGCGATCGCCAGCACCGCATACCACGTGACGCGGCGGGCGGTCGTGGACGTCGCGAACCACACGACGCCGGCCGCCGCGATTGCCGGCCCCATGACGTTGAGGATGTCGACGCGAAACAGCGCCACCGGGTGACTGCCGGGGCTCACGATGAAGGCCTGGAGGCGGAACAGGAACGCGAGGATGAAGATCTCGACGCCGCGGCGGCAGATGGTTGTCGCCGCCGTCGCGCGGCTGCCCGTTCGCTCGGCCGTGCGCGTGGCGGCGAGCACGACGGCGAGACCGGCGAGCCACAGGAACAGCGGCGCCGCGAATCCGCCCAGCACGGTGGCGTCCCGAAACGCGATGCCGCCGCGGTCCGCCGTCCGCGTCCACGAGTCGAGGGTGTGCGCCTCGATCATCAGCAGCACGGCGATGCCGCGCGCCCAGTCGATGTACGCCCGGCGGGGTCGGGAGTCTTTTTCGCCCACGACGTTCAGGAAGAAGACTCCCGACCCCGGACCTCATGGGTCGTGGTGAACGCGATATCCTGGCGCATCGAGTGCCAGACCGAGCAGTACTTGTCGCGCGACAAGGCGATGGCGCGCGCGACGGCGTCCGCGGGCACGTCCCCCTCGACGGTGACGTGCAGCGTCATGCGCACGAAGCGGTGCGGATCCTCCGGCGAGCGGTCGGCGACCAGACGCGACCGCAGCGCGCGAAACGGATGATGGCCCTTCGTGAGGATGTGCGCCACGTCGGTCGTCATGCACCCGGCGAGCGCGAAGCCGAGGGCCTGCACAGGTGAAGGTCCGGCGATGCCCGCGCTGTCGAGCGTCATCGAGGCCGTGTCGCTGGTGCCGGAGAAGGTGAGCTCGCCGGTCCAGGTCAGATCGACGATGGTTGGGGGTCTGGCCACGGGGGAATTGTAGCGGTTCGCCGCCCTGGCGGCGTGCTAACGCGCGGCGGAACGGCCCGCGACCGGAGCCGGGGGCACCGCCGCGGCCGGCTGGAACACCGGCCGCTTCGAAAAGAGCGCTTTGACTGAAACCCAGCCGAGCGGAAGGATCACGAGCAGATACGTCAGCACGTGGCCGAAGACGCTGTCGGGACCCCACGCTTCCGTGCTCGTGTGGATGAGGTCGCTCTTGGGCAGGAAATGCTGTTCGGCCATTTCATGGGTGCCCTGGATCACGAGCTGCACCACGAACACGAACAGGAAGATCGCGGTCGCCTGAAAGAACAGCGCCAGGTTGATGCGGTGGCCATAGCGCGACCACAGCCAGGCCACGCCGGCCGCGCCGGCGACGCCAATCGCGGCGCCGAGGGCGAGATGCACCGTCTCGTGCAGCTGCATCAGCAGGAGCGCCGTTTCAATCCCCTCGCGGCTGACCATCAGCAGCGTGAACAGAAATACGCCGGTGAAGGCCGCGGCGCCCGGGCGCACAGTCGAAGACTGCAGGCGGCCTTCGATGTCGCCCTTCAAGCGGCGGCCGGTGCGCCACATGTGCACGACCATCCAGGTCACCGACACCGCCGCGACCAGCGCCAGCGGCCCCTCCAGCCGTTCCTGGTTCGCCGCGTGGTACAGCAGGTAGCCACCGAGCGCGCTCACGGCAACCGCCGCGGCGATTCCCCAGTGCACGGCGACGGTCAGCGGGGCGCGACCTGACCTGCGCAGGTAGGCCAGGCTGATCGCGACGATGAGAAAGGCTTCGAATCCTTCGCGAAGCGTGATGACGAGTGCCTGGAGCATGAGCGATTCTTGAAAATGAGACTGAGTCTCAGGATGAGAAATCAGTGTACTTCCTGATATCCGACCGGTCAAGTCGGGGATAGATGCCAATTTGTGAAAACGACTCCCGACCCCTAACATCGTCGGCACCATGCGAAAAACCGGCATTTCGGTCGGGATTCTGCTCCTTTGCCTCTTCGAGACGGGCGCGGTCCCCATTGCTCAGACCTCGGCGGCGCTCCAACCGTCCACCCTCGCCAGCCTGAGCTTCCGGACCATCGGTCCCGCCAACATGAGCGGCCGCATCGTCGACATCGCGGTCGTCGAGTCGAATACCGCCACGTTCTATGTGGCGAGCGCGACGGGCGGCCTCTGGAAAACCACGGACAACGGCACCACGTTCACCCCGGTGTTTCAGAACGGCTCGGTCGCCTCGCTCGGCTGCGTCACGGTCAGCCAGTCGAACCCGGACCTCGTCTGGCTCGGCAGCGGCGAAGCGACCAATCGTCAGAGCTCGGGATGGGGCGACGGCGTCTACAAATCAACCGATGGCGGACGCACGTGGACCAACATGGGCCTGAAGGACAGTCATCACGTCGGGCGGATCGTCCTGCACCCGACGAACCCTGACGTTGTGTACGTCGCCGCGCTCGGTCATCTGTGGGGCTCGAACAAGGAGCGCGGGCTCTTCAAGTCCACCGACGGCGGACGCACGTGGCGGCCGTCGCTGCAGATCGACGAGGACACCGGCGTCAGCGACGTCGCGATGGATCCGTCGGACCCGAACACGCTCTTTGCCGCCGCGCATCAGCGCCGGCGACGCGCGTACGGCTTCCACGGCGGCGGCGCGGGCAGCGCGCTCTACAAGTCGGCCGACGGCGGCGACACGTGGAAGAAGCTCACGGCCGGGTTGCCCTCGGGCGACATCGGCCGCATCGGCATCTCGATCTTTCGCAAGGACCCGCGTGTCGTGTACGCGTCGGTCGAACAGGGCCTGCGCTACAACGCCTCGACGGCGTACGAGCAGCGCAGGGCCGGCGTTTACCGATCGAATGACAAGGGCGAAACCTGGAAGCTGATGAGCGACTGGAATCCGCGTCCCACCTATTCCAGCCAGATCCGCGTGGACCCGAACGACGACCGGCGGATCTACATGGTGAGCTACAGCTACTCGGACAACGGCGGCGAGTCGTTCGTCTCGCCCCGACAGTCGCTGCACGGCGACGATCGCATGGTCTGGATCGATCCACACGACTCCAGGCACATCCTCAAGGCGGACGATGGCGGTGTCGGCATCTCATACGATCGCGGCCTGAAGTGGCTGTACGTCACGTCGTTGCCGGTGAGCCAGTGGTATCACGTGGCCGTGGACATGCGGAAACCCTACTGGGTGTACGGCGGCCTGCAGGACAACGGCTGCTGGCGCGGGCCGAGCGCGACGTATTTCTCGTCGGGCATCTCCAACGACGACTGGATCCGCACGTGCGGCGGCGACGGCTTCAGGAGCCTCGCCGATCCGAACGACGACCGCACGTTCTACTCCGAATCGCAGTACCTCGGCCTGCTGCGCAACGACTCGGTGACGAACGAGCAGCGCAACATCCGCCCGGATCAAAAGCGCGGCTTCATCCGGGACCGCCGCAACTGGGCGACGTGGGGCAAGCCGGGGGCCGCGGAGCCCGAGCTGGGGAACGCGATGGCCCCCGCCAACTGGGACGCGCCGTTCATTCTCTCGCCGCACGACTCGAAGACGCTGTACGCCGGCACGAATCAACTTTGGAAGAGCACCAACCGCGGCGACACCTGGGTGTCGCTCGGCGACATGACGACCGGCGTCGATCGCAGCAAGCTCCGCATCATGGGGCAGATTCCCAACGAGACGACGCTCTCGCTCGATGACGGCGCGCCCTACTATCCGACGATTACCGAGATCGCCGAGTCGCCGGTCAGGCCGGGCCTGCTCTACGTCGGCACCGACGACGGCAATCTGCAGGTATCCCAGGACGACGGCAGGCACTGGGCCAGCCTGGCGAAGAGGTTCCCCGGGCTGCCCGAGTCCATGTGGGTGTCGGGCATCGACGCGTCGCGGCACAATCCGGGCACGGTCTACGTGTCGTTCGACGGCCACCGGAGCAACGACTTCGCGAACTACCTCTATCGCTCGACCGACTTCGGCAGCACCTGGACGTCGATCGCCGGCGACATGCCGGCGAACCGCGCGATTCACGTGGTGCACGAGGACCCGAAGAACCCCGCGCTCGTCTACGCCGGCACCGAATACGGCCTCTACCTCTCCGCGGACGGCGGCGCCCACTGGCTCGAGCTCCGCAACAACATGCCGCGCGTGCCGGTGACCGATCTCGTGATTCATCCGCGCGACAACGATCTCGTGCTCGCCACGCACGGGCGGGGCGTGTGGATCCTGGACGACATCTCCTCCCTGCAACAGCTGACCCCGCAGGTGCTGACCGAGCCGGCGCATCTCTTCGCGCCGCGCGCGACGGAGGAGATCCGCTACTTCAACCCGAAGGCGCATCAGGGCGACATGGTGTTCCGCGGCGCCAATCCTCCGGCCGGGGCGCTCGTCGACTACTACCTCCAGGGCGATCCCGGCGCGGCCGTCACGGTCACCATCCTCGATGCGGGCGCGAAGCTCGTCGCGCGGCTGCAGGCGCCCCGTACCGCCGGTCTCAACCGCGTCGTCTGGAACCTCCGTTTCGATTCGCTGCCAGCGGCGCCGCCCGACGGAGAATCAGGTGGCCGATCGATTCCGCTGCCCGGACCGCTGGTCGTTCCAGGCGAGTACACCGTCCGACTGACCGCCGGAACCAGGACCGACGAGCAGAAGCTGAAGGTGCTCGAGGATCCGCGCATGCAGGTGTCGGCGGCGGATCGCCAGCTCTGGACCGACTCGCTCGTCGCGGTCGGCGACACCTATCGCGGCACGGTGGCGCTACTCGACCAGGTGAACCGGCCAGGCGGAGCGAGCTCAACCGAGATCCGCAGCGTGGTGCGCGAGCTGCAGTCGCGCCTCACCACGCTTTACCGGGACATGTCGGCGTCCACCGGGAAGCCCACCGCGGACGAGCAGGCGCAGATGCAGTTCTTCAGGACGGAGCTCGACAGCCTGCAGAGACGCGTCACGCGATGATGTCGATGGCGGCCGCCCTCGAGCCGGCCATCCGAACGGCGCTCGCGAAGGCACGAGCATTGCGATAAGCTGATCTCATGACCCGGTGGAAACAGATGGCGGGTGCCGCGACGCTGGCGGCTTCGATGTCGGCGGCGCTGGTCGCCGAGCAGCAACCTCCGACCTTCAAGACGGGCACGCAGGTGGTGTCGCTCTTCGTCACCGTCGCCGACCTGCAGAAGCGCCTCGTGCCCGGACTCGTGAAAGAGGATTTCGACGTCTTCGACAACGACAGGCCGCAGCCGCTCATCTACTTCGACAACAGCGTCCAGCCCATCACGGTCGTCGTCATGCTCGATACGAGCGGGAGCATGACGGGCACCATCGCGCTGCTGCGTCAGGCCGCCGAGCAGTTCCTCATCCGTCTTCTGCCCGAAGACAAGGGGCGGGTCGGCGCGTTCAACGACAAGATCCAGTTCAGCTCGCGGTTCACCAACGATCGGGACGAGCTCGTGAGCGACGTGAAGGATCTCGATTACGGGAACGGCACGCGCCTGTGGGATGCGGTCGGGGCGAGCCTCGAAGAGCTGAAAGGCATCGAGGGACGGCGTGTCATCCTGGTCTTCACCGACGGGGACGACACGGAGAGCAAGACCAGCCTGGGCCACGTGATCGAGCGCGCGCGGGCCGACGAAGTGATGATTTACGCGATCGGCCTCGAAAGCAATTACTTCAACGGCCAGCGCATGGTCCGCAGCAAGCCTGACGGCGGCCTGCGGAAGATTGCCGACGAGACCGGCGGCGGCTACTTCGAGCTGCAGAAGACCGCCGACCTCGCGCCGACCTTCACGAAGGTCGCGCAGGAGCTCCACAGCCAGTACGTGATCGGCTTCGCCCCCACCCAGCTCGACAACAAGGTGCACAAGCTGACGGTGAAGATGAAGCAGCCGGGGATGACGGCGAGGGCGCGCCGAAGCTATCTGGCCGCCCCCGACAAGTTCATGGTTTCTCAACAGTAGCGCAGGCCTTCAGGCCTGCCGTGAGTCAGACGAACGCGGTGACGACGATCGCGACCGCCAGCAGAAACCCGACCACCCACTCCGCCGTTGCCGAAAAACTCCATTCGCGCATTGCTCTCATCACCTGCCCTTCACCTCAAGTTAGACGGACGCACCCCGGCAAAGGTTTAATAAGGCCATGACTGCCCTCTCCGAACAGGAATTCCGCGTGACCAGCGACCAGGCCCTCGACGCGGCACGCCATGCGCTGCTGCCGCTGGCAGACCGCGCGGGCTTCGAAGTCGATCTGCAGAACGGCGTGCTGAACCTCGTCTTCGAGGAGCCGATCGAGACGAAATTCGTCGTCTCGCCGAACGCGCCGGTGCGTCAGATCTGGGTGTCGGCGATGTCGAGAAGTTACAAACTTTCGTGGGCGCCGGACCTCGGCGCCTTCGCGCTCGACGCTGAGACGCTGCCGGTCCTGCTCGACCGCCTCACGCGCATGTTTCTCAGCGGGTCCGCCTGAAGGCGGAAACGACTGATGCTACGGGACCACTGATGCTACGGGACCACTGATGCTACGGGACACTCCCGATGCTACGGGACACTCCCGATGCTACGGTGGTGTCCGGCTTCAGCCGGACCTCGGGGGTACTGGCAGACCTAAAGGTCTGCGCTACGACCGTCGCCCGGCGCGATCCGTCGCAGCGCAGGCCTTCAGGCCTGCGGAAGCGGCTCGAACGCGGCGGTGAAGTGACGCAGGACCTTCGGCGCGTGGGTGATGCGATAGCCGCGCAGCTGCTCGCGCATCTTCCAGACGAAGATCACCGCTTCGGCCACGTAGTCGATGTGCGACTGCGTGTAGACGCGGCGCGGGATGGCGAGGCGGACGAGATCCATGTCGGCCGGCGTTTCCGTGCCGTCCGGATGGACGCCGAACATCACCGTCCCGATCTCGACGCCGCGCACGCCGGCTTCGACGTAGAGCGCGTTGAGCAGCGCGATGCCCGGATACTGCAGCGGCGGAATGTGCGGGAGCATCATTCGTGCGTCGATGTAGACCGCGTGCCCGCCCGCGGGCTGGATGATCGCGACGCCCGCCGCTGAAATCTTCTCCGCGAGATATTCGGTCGATCGAATCCGGTAGCGGAGATACGGCTCCTGCACCACTTCCTCGAGCCCGGTCGCGATCGCCTCGAGGTCGTAGCCCGCGAGCCCGCCGTAGGTCGGAAACCCTTCGGTCAGAATCAGCAGGTTGCGGCACTGTTCGGCCCACGCGTCGCTGTTCATCGCGAGGAACCCGCCGATGTTGGCGAGGCCGTCCTTCTTCGCCGACATCGTGCAGCCGTCAGCGAGGCTGAACATGTCGCGCGCGATGTCGAGCGGTCGTCGATGGGCATGGCCGTCTTCGCGCTGCCTGATGAACCAGGAGTTCTCGGCGAAGCGGCACGCATCGAGGAAGAACGGCTTCTTGTAGCGATCGCAGAGCGCGCGGACGCCGCGCAGATTTGCCATCGACACCGGCTGGCCGCCGCCGGAGTTGTTCGTCACCGTGACCATCACCAGCGGAATGCGGTCGCCGTCGCGCTCGAGCGTCGCCTCGAGCGCCGCGAGATCCATGTTCCCCTTGAACGGATGGATCACCGACGGCTGCCGCCCCTCGGCGATCACGAGATCCCGCGCCTCGGCCTCCTCCACCTCGATGTTCGCGCGCGTCGTGTCGAAGTGGTTGTTGTTCGGCACGATCTGGCCGGGATGCAGGATCGTGTGGAACAGGATGCGCTCGGCGGCGCGCCCCTGATGGGTCGGGATGATGTGCGTGAACCCGGTGAGATCGCGCACCACCTTCTCGAAACGGTAGAACGAGCGGCTGCCCGCGTACGACTCGTCGCTGTTGATGAGCGCGCCCCACTGCGCCGACGACATCGCGCCGGTGCCCGAATCGGTCAGCAGATCGATGAGCACGTCTTCCGCCGGCAGCTGGAACACGTTGTGGCTCGCGCGCGCGAGCGCCGCCGCGCGCTCCTCGCGCGTCGTGAACTTCCACGCTTCGACCGATTTGATCCGGAATGGCTCGATGATGGTGTGAAAGGGATGCATGGTCCAACCTGGTTAAATCCGAAATCCGCCCTTCAACGGGTCCGTGTCATCGACCAGGAACGTGTGCTCGCCGGTAATCCACGCGGCACCTTCGATCTCGGGAACGATGGCCTGATACTCCCCGACCGCCGTGCGCGACGCGATGCGTCCCGTGAAGCGCGTGCCGATGAGGCTCTCGTGGACGAAGGGCTTGTCCTCGCCGAGCAGGCCCATCGCGTCGACGACCGCCATCACCGCCGCCGTCCCCGTGCCGCAGGGCGAGCGATCGACTTCGGCGTCGGCGAAGATCGTCACGTTGCGCAGGTCCGCGCGCTCGTCGCTCGGCGGCCCGGTGAAGATCGTGCCGTAGATCCCCTTCAGCCCGGGCTCGAGGGGGTGCGCGATGGTCTGCGCCGCTTCGATCGCGTGCTTGATCTCCATGCCGACGCGACGCAGCTCCGGCAGGTGCGGAACGTCGATCGGCAGCCCCACCGCCTCGCTGTCGACGATGGCGTAGAACGCGCCGCCAAACGCGATGTCGGCGCGGATCTGCCGCGACGCGAGCTTCACCGTCAGGCCGCCGTGCAGGACAAACGAGGGCACGTTCACGAACGCAACGCGCTCGACCCTGCCCGACCCACCCGACCCACCCGGCCCACCTGGCCTGATCATCGCCCGCGCTCGAATGGTTCCAGCGGGCGAGTCGTAGACAATCGAGGTCCCATCACCGCCCGGCATGAGCAGCCCGCGCTCGAGGGCGATGGTCGTGACGGCGACGACGCCGTGGCCGCACATCGTGCTGTAGCCCTCGTTGTGCATGAACAGCACGCCCGCATGAGAGCCGGGGGTCACGGGTTCGGTCAGCACCGCCCCGTACATGTCCGCGTGACCGCGGGGCTCGAGCATCAGCGCGCGCCGCAGATGGTCCGCATGCGTCCGCACCCACTCCCGCTTCTCGAGCATCGTCCTGCCGAGCGGAGACGGGAAGCCGTCCACGACGAGACGCAGCGGTTCGCCCGCCGCGTGCGCATCGATTGTCTTCAAACGCACCATGCGATAGAACTGTATCGCACGTCGCACCTTTCGCACCTTCGCACCTCGAGGAGCTCCTGTGTCGATTCGTTTTCGTCTCCTGACCGAAGCTGACGTGAAAGCCGTCCTGTCGATGGACGATCTCATCGAGATGATGGCGTCGGCGCTGCTGCGTTTTTCGACCGGCCGCGTCACGCAGCCGGTCCGCACGGTGATTCCTGTCGCCGGTGACGAAGCGTTCTTCGCGACGATGCCAGCGTTGGTCGGCGCGGCCGATGGCGCCGGCGCGGCGGGGTCTGGCGGCGCGGCGCTCGGTGCCAAGCTCGTGACCGTGTTCGGCAGCAACGCCGCGCGCGGGCTCCCTTCGCATCTCGCTTCCATCGTCCTGCTCGATCCGGAAACAGGCGCGTTGCTGGCGCTGCTCGACGGCCGCTACATCACCGAGGCGCGGACGGCCGCGGTGTCGGCGGTGTCATCGCGGCTGCTCGCGCGGAAGGCGTCCTCGTCGCTGGGCATCATCGGGTCGGGCGTCCAGGCCCGGAGTCATCTGGATGCGCTGGCGAGGGTCCATGCTTTGCGTCACGTGACCGTCTGGAGCCCGAACAAGCGCCATCGCGACGCCTTCGTCGCCGACGTCCGGGGACAGACGGGGGTCCGGCGGGGGTCCGGACCGGGGTCAGACGAGGGCCTGACCCCGCATACATCGTATGCCGTAACCGCCGTCGAGCACGCCGGCGAAGCCGTGGTCGGAGCGGACCTGGTGGTGCTGGCCACCTCGTCGCCGATGCCGGTCATCGAGAACGGCTGGGTGAAACCTGGCGCCCACGTGATCTCGGTCGGCGCCTGCCGTCCGACCGAGCGCGAGATGGACCCGGCCCTCGTCGCCCGCGCGAGGTTGTTCGTTGACTCCCGCACCGCCGCGCTCGTCGAGTCCGGCGACGTCGTGCTGGGGATCCAGGAACGCCGCTTCACCGCCGCCCACATCCTGGCCGAAATCGGCGAGCTCGTGGGCGGCGCGCCACATCCCGCCGGACGTCAGAGCGACGCGGACGTCACGATCTTCAAGAGCCTGGGATTGGCGGTGGAGGATGTGACGGCGGCCGACCTGGCGTATCGGCGCGCCGTCGAGCGGGGAATCGGTACGGAGCTGACGCTGTGACCTGGGCTTCGAACGTCACGCTCACGGCGCGGTTGGCGTAGCCACCGCGGGCTGCAGTTCCTTCTCCTGATCGTCGTACCACTTCTGGTAGTCCGCCGCGCTCTGCACGGTCACGAAGCCGCGCATGCGGTAATGACCCAGGCCGCACAGCTGCGAACAGGTGATCTCGTAATCGCCCACGCGGTTGGGAATGAACCACACCGGAATCTGCATCCCGGGGATCGCGTCCTGCTTCACGCGCATCTCGAAGAGCGCGAAGCTGTGGATGACGTCCTTGCTCGAGAGGTGCACCAGCACCGGCCGATCGACCGGCAGGTTGAGCTGGTTGATCGTCGTGATGTCGTCCTTCGCACTGGGATCCGTGCGATCCAGGCCGAGCGGGTTGTCGGCGGTCAGGAGCCTGATGTCGGTGCGCCCGAACCTGCCGTCTGGGCCCGGATAGTGAACGTTCCACGCGAACTGCTCGCCGACCACGCGGACCACGACCGCTTCGCTCTCGCTGGGCAGCGCCCTGACGCGCGTCGCCCACGCCGGAATCGCGTAGAACACCAGCAGCACGGCTTCCACGACGACGACGGCTATCTCGAGCCCTTTCGAGATCTTGCCCTTCGCCCCGACGTAGTCCGCCTTGGGATGGGCGCCCTTCCGGAACCGGAACAGCACGAATACCATGAAGGCGCCCCAGCCGACAAACAGCACGAGCATCAGCCAGTGCACGAGCGCGATCAGGTGGTCGATTTCGCCGGCGTGGGTCGACGCCTCGACCGGCAGCCCCAGATAGTTCAGCATTGAGCGGTCCCCTCCTGCGCAGCGACGCGCCTGGCGCGACGCATCAGGTAGATGAAAAACGACGCGAACGCGCCGAGCACGCCCGCGACGACGATCAGCATGGCGATGATGCCCATGTTGGTGGCGATCGCCATGGGCGAGTTGCTGTCGCCGAAACACACCGGGCACGCGAGCGCCGCGCGCGGCGCGGCCAGCAGCACCAGCGTGATCAGGGCCGAGAGTACCTTGCGATTCACAAACGCCTCATTTTCCGCTGAAACGCCGCGCCGTAAACGCTCAGCCCCAGGCCGCTCGCGAGCGAGGCCGCGCTGGCGAGCGCGTAGCTGACGTCGTGCGCAGTGCGATACATGCCCGCAGCCCAGGCGGCGACGAACGCCGCAAGAACGACCGACAGCCCGATGAACAACAGGTGAAAGACGCGCAGCGACATCTCAGTGCCCCACGTTCTCGGCGGCGACGCCCACGGCGGGGGCCGGCGTGCCGATGCCATCCATCATCGTGAAGCTCGGGAGGCACATCAGCGCGGCGAACAACACCACCGTCAGCAGCAGCGCGCCGTAGATCCACTTCCGCTCGTGGCTCAGGTGCATGAAGACGCCGGCGACCATCGACCCCTTCATTGTGGCGATGATGAGCGCCACCGTGATGGCCAAGGGCACCGCCAGGTGCAGCCGGTTGGCGGCCACCGTGATGGCGGTGAACACGAACAGTGCCGCGCCGACCATCATGTAGGTGCGGACCGCTTTCTTGACTTCAGCCGGATCGGAAGGCATGTCGTCGGCTCCTACAGGAGGTACAGCACCGGAAACAGGAAGATCCAGACCAGATCGACGAAGTGCCAGTAGAGCCCCGTCACTTCGATGCGGTTCGCGAACTGCTCCGGATTCTTCTTCCAGAGCCCCGCGCCCGGTCCGAGGAAATACGCCATCACGATCATGCCGCCCAGAATGTGCAGCCCGTGCAGCCCCGTGAGCGTGAAGTAGATCGCCAGGAACGTGCTGTGCGCCGGCCCTTCACCCCTCGCGAAGTGATCGGCGTACTCGAAATACTTGTTCACGAGGAACACCGCGGAGAGCACGAGGGTCGCGGCCAGGAACAGCCGGTGCTTGCCGAAGTCGTTCATCTTCAACGACGCCCAGGCCATGACCATCGTGACCGAGGAGCTGATGAGAATGACGGTGTTGATCGCGCCGAGCGTGACGTTCAGTTCGCCGTGCGGCCATTCCGGCGCGCCCATGCGCAGGATGATGTAGGTCGAGAACAACGCGCCGAACAGCATGACTTCCGACGCGAGGAACAACCAGATGCCGAGCTTGCCGTTGGTGAGCCCGGTGTCGGGCCGCTCTTCGACGGTGTACGGAATATTCATGGACTACGCCTTCTCCGGCTCGAACTGCGGACTGAAGTCCTTCGCGGCGCCCGGCACGCTGTACTCGTACGGCCCGCGGTAGACGATCGGCTCGGTGAGGAAGTTGCCGTGCCCGGGCGGCGACGGCGCCAGCCACTCGAGCGTCGTCGCTTCCCACGGATTCCGGTCGGCCGCCTTGCCCCACTTCATGCTGGCAAAGAAGTTGATGATGAAGGGAATCTGGAACAGCCCCAGCGCCCACGCCGCAATCCCGATGACGACGTTCCACTTGAGCAGCGTGGCATTGTGCGCGTACTGCATGCCGCCGTCATACATGCGGCGGTTCATCCCGCCCAGCCCCTGGATGAACATCGGCATGAACACGATGTTGATGCAGATGAACGACCCCCAGAAGTGGATCGCGCCCAGCACGTCGTTCATCTTCTTCCCGGTCGCCTTGGGGAACCAGTAGTAGACGCCGGCGAACAGCGCGAAGATCGTCCCCGGCGCCACGACGTAGTGGAAGTGGCCGATGACGTAGTACGTGTCGTGCAGGTGGATGTCCGACGGCGCGAGGCCGAGCGGCAGGCCCGTGAGCCCGCCGATGCCGAACATCGGCAGGAACGCCAGCGCGAAGAGCATCGGCGTCGTGAACCGGATCGACGCGCCCCACAGCGACAGCAGCATTGCCGTCAGGATGACGACCGACGGGATCGAGATGATCATCGTCGTCGTCTGGAAGAAGGCGCTCATCGTCGTCCCCATGCCGGTCATGAACATGTGGTGCGCCCACACGACGAACGACATGAAGCCGAGGAACCCCACCGAATACACGAGCGCCTTGTAGCCCCAGAGCGGCTTGCGGGTGTTGTTCGCGATGATCTCGGCGACGATGCCCATCGCCGGCAGAATCAGCACGTACACCTCGGGGTGCGCCAGGAACCAGAACAGGTGCTGCCACAGCACCGGGTTGCCGCCGCCGGCCACGGTCAGGGCCTTGCCCGACACGACCAGACCGCTCGGCATGAAGAAGCTGGTGCCCGCCACGCGATCCATCAGCTGCAGCACGCCGGCCGCTTCGAGCGGCGGGAACGCGAGCAGCAGCAGGAACGCCGTCACGAACTGGGCCCACACGAAGAACGGCAGCCGCATCCAGCCCAGACCCCTGGCGCGCAGCTGCACGATCGTCACGATGAAGTTCACCGAGCCGAGCAGCGACGACGTGATCAGGAAGATCATGCCGACGAGCCATATCGTCTGGCCCGACTGCGCGATCACGGCGAGCGGTGCGTAAGAAGTCCAGCCCGACTGCGCCGCGCCGCCCGGCGCGAAAAAGCTCGCGAGCATCGTCACGCCGCCAATGAAGTACACCCAGTAGCTCATCATGTTGAGCTTGGGGAACGCCATGTCGGGCGCGCCGATCTGCAGCGGCATCACGAAGTTGCCGAAGCCGCCCACGGCCAGCGGCACGACGCCGAGGAACACCATGATGGTGCCGTGCATCGCGCCGAGCTGGTTGTAGAACTCGGGCAGCATGATGCCCATCGGCGCGCGATCCTGGCCGAGCCACTGCCCGATCAGCGGAATCGGCCGGCCCGGGTAGGCGAGCTGCCACCGCATGATCATCATCAGGGTGAAGCCGAAGAGAAGAAACAGGAGGGCGGTGATCGTGTACTGGATGCCGATCACCTTGTGATCGATCGAGAACACGTACTTCCGCCAGAACCCGAGGTCCTGGTGATGATCCTCGTCGTGGCCGTGCGCGTGACCGTGCGCTACGCTGCCGTGACTGGTCACGTTGTCCAACGTCGGACTCCTTTGTGGGGAAGAATGCTCGCTTGGCGGTGCGGTAAGATTCTACGCAGAAGACACGAATCCGCGCAACCACAATGCCTTGGATCTTGTACGATTCCTCGTGGCCGCGGCGTAAGATCGCAGGATGAGCTCTGTTTGGCGCGTGCGCGCCGCCGGATGCGCCGCGCTGGTGCTGTGGCTCGCGGCGCCCGCGTCAGGGAACAAGGAGTCCGAGACGCTGCGCGCCAAAGGCACGCAGGCGATCTTCAACCTCGATCACGACCAGGCGCTCGCCGCTTTCCGGCAAGCCATCGCCGCGGACCCGCAGGACCCGGACGCCTATCGCGGCCTGGCGACCTCGCTGTGGCTCAGCATCACCTTCCGCCGCGGCAACATGACCGTCGACGACTACCTGGGGCGCCCGAATCGCCCGAGCACGGCGCCGCTGCCGCCGCCGCCGCCCGAAACCGTCGCCGCGTTTCGGGACGCGATCGAGCGGGCCACCACCCTCGCCCGCCGGCGCATCCTGGCAAACCCGCGCGACGCCGACGCGCACTACCAACTCGGCGCGGCCGTGGGGCTGCGCGCGTCCTACGCCGCCAGCGTCGAAGGACGCGTGCTCGGCGCCTTCCGCGCCGCACGCGAGGCCTACGATGAACACGAAACGGTGCTCGCCCTTGCGCCGCAGCGCAAGGATGCCGCGCTCATCGTCGGCACGTATCGCTACATCGTCGCGACGTTGTCGCTGCCGTTGCGGTGGGTCGCCTACGTCGCGGGTTTCGGCGGCGGCAAGGAACGCGGCATAAGCCTCATCGAGGAGGCGGCGGCCTACGGCGGGCAGAACCAGACCGACGCGCGATTTGCGTTGCTCCTGATGTACAACCGCGAAAAGCGATACGGCGATGCGCTGAAGCAGCTCGCGAGGTTGCGCGAGCAATACCCTCGGAACCGGCTGCTGTGGCTGGAGAGCGGATCCACGAGCCTCCGTGTCGGAAAGGCTGCGGACGCCGAGCGATTCCTGGCTGAGGGCTTCACGCGCTTCGCCGACGACCACCGGCCGCGGATGTTCGGCGAAGACGCGCTGTGGTACTACAAGCGCGGGGCGGCGCGTGCCGGGCTGGGGCGGGCCGCGGAGGCCACGGCGGACCTGAGGCAGGCGATCCGCCTCGAAGGCCGCAAATGGGTCCACGGCCGCAGCCATCTCGAGCTCGGGAAGCTGGCGCTCAAGGCCGGGACCAAGGCCGCCGCCCTCGAGGAATTCCGGGCCGCCATCGCCCTCGGCGACGAGGATAATGACCCTGCCACGGCGGACGAGGCCCGACGCCTCATGAAATGAGGCTGCACAGCCATGAGCGACAACAGCAAGAAAACGTGGATCTCCGTTCTCATCGCCGCGGTCATCATCGTCGGCATCCTGGCCGTCGCGGTCGTCGGCGGCACCGCCTACTTCTTCTCCCGCCACATCAGCACGCAGTTCACGCCGTCGGAGAACGCGGAGCAGCAGTTCGCGCAGGCGCGGGCGCGTTTCGCCGGGCAGCAGCCACTCATCGAGATCCGCAAGGACGACCAGCCGCTGCTGCACCGCGAGGTGATCCCGGCAACGATGGCGGCAGCCAAGCTGGAGACGCTGCGCGTGCTCGCCTACGACACGCGCGCGGGCAAACTGGTGCACGTGTCGATTCCCTTCTGGCTGCTGCGCCTGGCGCCGTCGAGGAACTTCTCCTTCCTCAACAGCAACGGCATCGACTTCGACTCCGACCGCGTGCATCTCACGCTCGAAGACCTCGAGCGCCGCGGACCCGGGCTCATCCTCGATCAGGCGGACCGCCGAGGCTCGCAAGTGCTCGTCTGGACGGAATAGGTCGGGTGGGGCGGGGGCTGGTAGGCCTGGTGGGTCGCGTGGGGCTGGTAGGCCTGGTGGGTCGGGTGGGTGGGGCGGTCGGGTTAATAGCAGCCGGACCTGCGGAGCAGCGGGAGACCGAAGATGCTCGACTACTACCTGGGCAGGCAGTTCCCGGACGAATTGAGCCGTTACACCGAGTATTTCCTCCAAGAAGCGTCGCTTTCAGTGAAGAGTCTGTCTCACCGCGCTGGAGCCGACGGCGCAGTGAAGATGCTGAGCGCCGCGGCTCAGCGCGAGAACGTTAAGCGAGACGGATGACGAGATAGGCAATCACGAAGACCGCACTGGCGATTTGTGAGCCGACGGTTATCCGCGTCGAACGAATGAGTCCGGCCAGCGGCGCGCCGGCCTGCCTGATTTCGATTTCGAGCTCACCCGCAACAGTCTCCGACAGATACCCGAGCCGCCGCGCGACGTGGACACAGTAACCCACTTCGGCGAGTGACGACTGCGCAATGTTCAAGAAATTCAGACGGTCGCGGCGGTGCCATCTGGCAAATCCTTCAACGATGTTCGACGCCACCGAGAAAGCAGCGCGACGCGTTTGCCCGCCCAACTCGAAGCGCTCGTACGCCGGAAATGCTTTCAACGAAAGCTGATGCAGCTTGATGAACAGATCGTCCGCCCTCTGCCACGCGACCAAAGAGTGATGACTGAGTGCCATCGCACGCCTCCTGATCACTCAAGCACGATGCCACCGCTCAAACCTACCCGACCTACCTGACCCACCTGACCTACCCGACCCACCCGACCTACCTGACCTACCTGACCTACCCGACGCACCCGACCTCCAAAGAGGACGGTCCGACCATGGCCCACGCGTTTTCAGGCGGAAATACCCTGCTCCCGCTGGCACCGCGCTTGAACATGAGGAAGCTCGGAAAGCGAGGCGCCCATGGCGAACAGATATAGGTACCTGCCGGCGATGTTGCTGGCGGTCGGCGTGTGGATCGCGACGCCCGCCTGCGCGGCCCAGATGTACAGCTATCGCGGCGATCGGGACTCCTACCGCGAGCTCGAGCGCCACGCCTACGACAACGGCTTCCGCGAAGGCGTGGAAGAGGGACGGAACGACGCGCGACGCCATCGTGACTTCTCCTACCAGCGACACGATGAATATCGCGACGCGGATCAGGGATACCACCGCCGCGACGGCGATCGGGATCTGTATCGTCGATCGTACCGGCAGGGATTCCAGGCCGGCTACAGCGAAGCGTATAACCGCAACGCCGGCCGGGGCCGCAATACCTACCCGACCTACCCGACCTATCCAACCTACCCGACCTCACCGGCCGGCCCGACCTACCCGGCCTCCCGCGGCGCGTACGCAGCACCCGCGGCGCAGGTCGGCTACCGCGACGGTCTCGAAGCGGGCCGCAAAGACGCGCGCGATCGCGAACGATTCGACCCGGTGCGCTCCAAGCGCTACCGCGAAGGCGACCATGACTACGACAACCGGTACGGCCCGCGTAACGCCTACAGGCGGGAATATCGAGCGGCGTTCGAGCAGGGCTACCGCCAGGGATACGGACGCCGCTGAATCTGGCAATTGCGCTGCAGGGCCATGTCGAACGACAGGTGGTACGACGGCCGCACGATCACCCCGGGCTTGCTCGACGGTTCCGCCGTGCGCCACGCTTCCTCGTCGAGCGCGGCGGGCTGGAGAGGACCCTGAGCGGTAATGGTCCGGCTGAAGCCGGACGCCACGATCAGGTGCGAGTCAATCCATGGATGATGGTAGCGGTACGGGGAATCGAACCCCGGTTCCATGGTTGAGAACCATGTGTCCTAGCCGCTAGACGATACCGCCACGCGCCGGCAGGAAATCTTCATGTTAGCAAACTTGTATTATTGAGTCCATGTTCCGCTGGCTTTTCGTCCTCGTCGTGATCCTCGGGCTCGCAGTCGCCGGCGCATACGCGGCCGCGGCCCGCGGCACCCCGCCTCTCCTCACGATAGGCAAACCGGATCGCGTCGTCGGTCAGGTGAGTGCGGTCGACGTCACCGCGGAAGCGCCGAACGCGCGCTTCACCGCGCTCTCCATTACGCTCGAGCAGAACGGCCGGACCGTCCCGCTGTTCACGCTCGACCGTGCGGAGAGGGCGAGCGTGACGCAGGTGGGCCGGAATCAGCTCCGCGTCTCGCGCGCGCTCGGCAAACAGAGCGTGCCGGAACTGCAGTCGGGCGCGGCGCGAATCGTCGTCACCGCGACGCGGCCGTCGTTTCTCAACCTGGTCAAGCTGACGAGCACGGCGACGAAGGACTTCCAGGTGCGCCTCGAGCCGCCGCGCATCAGTGTCCTTTCCACGCATCACTACGTGAACCACGGCGGGTCGGAGATGGTCGTCTACCGCGCGACCCCACCCGACGTCGCGTCGGGCGTGCGCGTCGGCGACGTCGAATATCCGGGGTTTGCTGCCGCGGGTGCGGGCGCGACTGGCGCCGACCCGGCGGTCAAGGTCGCGTTCTTCGCCCTGCTCTACGATCAGAGGCTGAACGCGCCGATCGTGGCGTTCGCGCGCGACGAAGCCGGCAACCAGGCCACGGCGACCTTCGTCGACAACGTCTTCGAGAAACCCTTCAGGAAGAGCCGGATCGAAATCGACGACACGTTCATCAGCCGCGTCGTGCCGGACATCCTCGAGCACTCGCCCGAGCTGAAGATGACCGCGCCGCCCGCCGACACTCCCGAGATGCTGGCGGCGTTTCTGAAAGTCAACGGCGAGCTGCGGCGCATCAACGCCGGGCAGATCGCCGCGTTCGCCGCGAAGACCTCCCCGGCCCGGCTGTGGGAGGGCCCCTTCACGCAGCTCGGCAACTCCCAGGTGGAAGCCAGCTTCGCCGACCACCGGACCTACCTCTACAAGGGCAAAGAGGTCGATCAGCAGACCCACCTGGGCTTCGATCTGGCGGTCACCGAGCACGTGCCGGTCCTGGCCGCCAACAGCGGCACGGTCGTGAACGCCGGCTGGCTCGGCATCTACGGCAACTGCGTGATCATCGACCACGGCCTCGGGGTGCAGTCGCTCTACGGCCACCTGATGGCGTTCGACGTCAGGGTCGGAGACAAGGTGACGCGCGGCCAGACCCTTGGACGCAGCGACTCGACCGGCCTGGCCGGCGGCGACCACCTCCACTTCACCATGCTCGTCGGCGGCCGCATGGTCAACCCGGTGGAATGGTGGGATGCGCACTGGATGACCGACCGGGTTGATCGGAAGTTGAAGGAAGCAAGGTAGAATAGAGGGCTGTTCTTGCCTGCTGTCTTTTTTGTTCAGGAGAGGTCAATGCGTCTACGAAACACTTGCGTCGGATTCCTCGGGATAGCGCTCGCGGCGTCGGTCGTCGCGTGCGGTGGCGGAAGCCAGGAAGCGGCCAAGACCGCTGAGTCGGCCGCCGCGCCGGCCGGGGCCGCCGCGGGCGGCGAGAAAGTCGATCCGGCCACGGCCGGCGACGTGAAGGGTGTCGTCTCCCTCGACGGCGTCGCACCGAAGAACGAAGTGATCAAGATGAACGCGGATCCGGTCTGCGTGAGCGCGAACAAGACCCCGCAGGTCCAGGAGACCTACGCGGTCGGCGCCGACGGGAAGTCGCTCGGCAACGTGTTCGTCTACGTCAAGGACGGCCTCGGCAACTACGTGTTCGACACGCCGACCGAGCCCGCCAAGATCGACCAGCAACAGTGCCGCTATCATCCGCACGTGTTCGGCGTGCGCGTCGGCCAGCCGCTCGAAATCCTCAACAGCGATCCGACGCTGCACAACATCCACGCGATACCCAAGGCCAACCAGGAATTCAACAACGGCCAGCCGATTCAGGGCATGAAGATGACCCACACGTTCACGGCGCCGGAAATCATGGTGCCCTTCAAGTGCGACGTGCACGGCTGGATGAACGCCTACGTCGGCGTGGTCAATCACCCCTACTTCGCGGTCACCGACAAGGACGGCAAGTTCGAGCTGAAGTCGCTGCCGCCGGGCACGTACACGATCGAGGCGTGGCACGAGAAGCTCGGGACACAGACCGCCAGCGTGACGCTCGGCGCGAAGGAATCGAAGGACGTCACCTTCACGTTCAAGCCCGCGGGAGCGACCGCCACGAATTAGAGGCGGTCGGAGTGGTCGGGGTAAGTCAGGTGGGTCTGGTAGGCCGGGTAGGTCACCCACCTGACCTACCTGCCCTACCCGACCTACCTGCCCTACCCGACCTACCTGCCCTACCCGACCTGTCTGACCACATGCTTCACCGCTTCTCCAAGTTCCTCGTGGCCTGCACGGTGCTCCTGATCCTGGCGGGCAGCCTCGTCACGAGCCACGATGCCGGCCTCTCGGTCCCCGACTGGCCCACGAGCTACGGCTGGAACATGTTCACGTTCCCGCCGTCGATGTGGGTCGCCAATATCTTCTACGAGCACGGGCACCGGCTCATCGCCAGCACGGTCGGGCTCCTGACGATCATCCTGGCCGCGTGGCTGTGGCTGGCCGATTCGCGCCGGTGGCTGCGCTGGTTCGGGGTCGCGGCGCTCGGCGCGGTCATCGCGCAGGGGCTGCTCGGCGGCCTCACGGTGCTGTTCTTCCTGCCCGCAGCCGTATCGACCGCCCATGCCGGTCTCGCCGAGATCTTCTTCTGCATGACCGTCGCGATCGCACTGTTCACTTCGCCGGGATGGAGTGACGGATACGCCGCGGCGGACCCGCGTGTCCGCCCGGTGGACGATGGGACGCTGCGGCGTCTCGCGACGACGACGACCATCCTCATCTACACGCAGATTCTCATCGGCGCGACGATGCGGCATACGGGTGCGGGGCTGGCGATTCCGGATTTCCCGTGGATGTTCGGCCACATCGTGCCGGATCACTGGTCCGGCAGGATCGCCATCCATTTCGCGCACCGCGTCGGCGCGCTGGTCGTCACGCTCGGCGTAATCGCGGCATCGGCGTATGTGTGGTCGCGCCACCGCGACCGGCCGGAACTGACGCGGCCGGCGACACTGCTGCTCGCGCTCGTCGCAACGCAGGTGACGCTCGGCGCGCTGACCGTCCTCACCGCCCGCGACGTCTGGATCAACAGCGTGCACGTCGTCTGCGGCGCGATCGTGCTGACGACGTCGCTCGTGCTGACGCTGCGGTCCTGGCGCGCCCGGTTCGCGTATCAAATGCAGGAACCGCAGAGCGCGCTGAGAACGCAGAGAGAAGAAAACACTTTGGTCTCAGCGATCTCTGCGTCCTCCGCGGTTAAGCGTGGCGGAGATCGCGCGTGAAAAACCCTCCCCTTGACGCGGCCTCGCTCTCGCTGCCGGCGGCGCGACGCTCGTCGGGCATCGTCGGCGACCACCTCGCGCTCACCAAGCCGCGGCTGAATTTTCTCGTCGTCGCCACCAGCGCCGCCGGCTACTACCTCGGCGGCCCGCAGAGCACGGACGTGATGCTGATGGCCCAGGCGGTGGCAGGCACCGCGCTCGTCGCCGGCGGTGCGGCGGTGCTCAATCAGCTCTACGAACGCGACACCGACGCGCTGATGCGGCGCACCCGCCTGCGCCCGCTGCCCGACGGCCGCGTGTCGCCCGCCGACGCCAGAGTGTTCGGGATCGTGCTGTCGCTCGCCGGCCTGGCGATCCTCGCGGCGCGCGCCACCTGGCTCTCCGCGGGGCTCGCGCTCGCGACGCTCGTCGTCTATCTCATGGTCTATACGCCGATGAAGCGCCGCACGTCGCTCGCCACGCTGGTCGGCGCCGTCCCCGGAGCGCTGCCGGCGCTCATCGGCTGGACCGCGTCGCACGGCAGCATCGACATGGGCGGCGCCACGCTCTTCTCGATCGTGTTTCTCTGGCAGATCCCGCACTTCATGGCGATTGCCTGGCTCTATCGCGACGATTACGGCAAGGCGGGCTTCCCAATGCTGCCCGTCGTGGAGCCTGAGGGGCGCCGCGCCGGACGGCAGGCCGTGGTCTACGCGGCGGCGCTCGTGCCGGTCAGCCTGGCGCCGACGCTGGTCGGCCTGTCCGGCACCGTATATTTCGCGGCCGCGCTCGTCCTGGGCCTCGCGCTGTTCGTGCTGGCGGTGCGGTTCGCGCGGTCGCGGAGCGAAGCCTCGGCGCGGGCGCTGTTCTTCGGATCGATCACCTACCTGCCGCTCATCTGGATCGTGATGATCGCGAACAGACTGTAGCTGAGAGCTGAGAGCTGATAGCTGAGAGCTTCACCATGTCGATCCACGATCTCCCCGCCGTCAACGCCAGCCTCAATGCCACGTCCGGCGTGCTGCTTCTGATTGGCTACATCCTGATCCGCATGCGTCGCATCGGGCAGCACCGCAAGGTGATGATCGCGGCGTTCGTCGCCTCGGCCCTGTTCCTGGTGAGCTACGTCGTCTACCATGCGCAGGTCGGATCGGTGCCGTTCCCGCGGCACGGGTTCGTGCGGCCGCTGTATTTCACGATCCTCATCACGCACGTCATCCTCGCGTTCGCCGTGCCGCCGCTGGCCATCGTCACGCTGACCCGCGGGCTGCGAGGGAGATTTGTCCAGCATCGCCGCATCGCGCGGTGGACCTTGCCGATCTGGCTCTACGTGTCGGTGACCGGCGTGCTCGTCTACGTGCTCCTCTACCAGCCCACCTGGCTGCTCTAGTAGAGCAGATACTTCGCCCGCGTGAGCCGCCAGCGGGCTTCGTCGGCGGCCCACGAGGCGGCGATCGACGCGGGGCTTGCTCCCGCGAGGATCTTCTCGAGCACCGCTTGCGATCCGAAGAGCAGCGCCGCGTCCTCCAGCTTGAACTGCTCACCGTACAACCGCGACAGCGTCGAGGCGAGCTCCAGGCCGACGCGCACCGGGCGGAGGCGATCGCGATCGGTGACGATCAGGAACACGCCCTGGCAGGCCTGCCCGCCGAGCTTCGCGCCGGAAGCTGGCGTGAACGCCACGGGATAGAAGCGGACGCCGGAGAGACCGCTACTGTTGAGCGCCGCCGCCAGCGTCGGACCGTCAATCCACGGCGCGCCCACCTGCTCGAAGGGCGTGTCGGTGCCGCGGCCGACCGAGATGTTCGTGCCTTCGAGTGCGCCGATGCCCGGATACACCGTGGCCGCCACCATGTTGCGCATGTTCGGCGACGGGTTCGCCCACCTCAGTCCAGTGTCGTCGAACCAGTCGTCGCGCCGCCAGTTCTTCATCGCCACCACGGTGAGATCGGCGCCGATCGCCTTCTCGCCGTTGAACAGGCGCGCGAGCTCGCCGATCGTCAAGCCGTGGCGGATCGGCATCGGCAGGTAGCCGGTGAATCCGATGGCCGCCCCGTCCTGGTACGGTCCTTCGACATCGAAGCCGTCGATCGGGTCCGGCCGATCGAGCACCACGACGGCCAGCGTCCGCCGCGCGGCCTCCTCGAGCACATACGCGACGGTCGCCGGATACGTGTAGAAACGCGCGCCGATGTCCTGCAGGTCCACGACGAGCGTGTCGAGGCCGTCGAGCATCGCGTCGGTCGGCCGGCGCGTGTCGCCGTAGAGCGAATGAATCGGCAGCCCGGTCCGTTCGTCGCGGGACGAGGCCACCGTCTCGTCGAGCAGACCGCGGATGCCGTGCTCCGGGCTGAACAGCGCGACGAGCGACACTCCCGGCGCGTGTGCCAGCACATCGATGGTGCTCTCGCCGCCGCGCGAGCGGCCGGTCTGATTCGTCAGCAGGCCGACGCGCTTCCCGCGGAGCCGCGCGAACCCTTCGGCCGCGAGCACGTCGATGCCCGCCAGCGTCGGCTCGTGTCGCGTGCGTAGGGCGAGGCTTCCATCCCTCGACTCGCTCGGGATGCCGCTCGCGCTCGCCTGAAAGGCCCGCGCTGCGAGGGCTCGCGCTGCGCGCGCGGTCTGAACATCCGCCGCGGACGTCAGCGCGGCGGCCGCGACGGTGGCAATTCGCGCGCGCAGCGGCGTCACGTCGCCTTTGCCGTCCGGATGCACGCGGTTCGACAGAAACACGACGTAGCTCCTGGTCGCCGGATCCATCCAGAGCGACGTCCCGGTGAAGCCGGTGTGACCGAACGATCCGACCGGAAACAGCTCGCCGCGGTTCGCCGAGTACGACGAGTCGATGTCCCAGCCGAGCCCGCGCACGTCCCGCATGCCCGGCGGCGTCGCCGGCCACCTCATGCGCTCGACGGTGAGCGGCGCGAGGATGTGTACGGCGCCCAGGCGGCCGCCGCCAAGCAGCATCCGGCAGAACCGCGACAAATCGGCCGCCGTGCTGAAGAGGCCCGCGTGCCCCGCGACGCCGTCCATCCGTCGTGCCGTCGGATCGTGGACGATGCCGCGCAGGAACGGGACATCGGCGCGTTCCGCACCCGGGCACGGCCACGCCAGCGCCGGGCATCGCTCGGTCGGCGCAATCCGCGGCCGCAGCCCCTCGGGCGGCAGGAACATCGTGTCCCTCATCCCGAGCGGGTCGAAGATGTGCGCCTTCGCATACCGGTCGAGCCGCTCGCCGCTCACACGACCGACGATGTCGCCGAGCAGGAAGAAATTGATGTCGCTGTAGGCGAACCGTTCGCCGGGCGCAGCGGTCGGCACTTCCTCAATCGCCCGGCGGATCGCTTCGTCAGCGCCGTGGAACGCGACCTCGAGCTCGAGATCAGGGCGCAATCCGGACGTGTGCGTGAGCAGATGGCGGATCGTGATGCCGCGCTTGCCGTACCGCTCGAAACCGGGGAGAAACAGCGACACCGGATCGTTCAGCCGGATCCGTCCCTCCTCCACCAGCTTCATCACGCTCGTCGTCGTCGCCACGACCTTGGTGAGCGAGGCGAGATCGAAGATCGTGTCTTCGGTCATCGGCTCGGTCGCGGGCAGGAGCGCGCGATGGCCGAACGCGCGGCGGTAGCGGATCGCGTCGCCGCGGCCGACGAGCACGACGGCGCCCGGCAGCTCGTGGCGCGCGATCGCCTCGTCGACCAGGAGAGCGATCGGCGCGAAACCGCCGCTCGAGTCGGAGGGCGCGGCGGGACCCTGCGCCGTCGATCGCCCGGCCAACGCGATGACCGCGAGCAGCAGCGCCGCGACGCCTCGTTGCACGAGATTCAATATATACTGACTTCACGGGGGTTCGAGCATGCGTGACCGTCTTCATCTGTCCAGAGGCGTGCTGACCGCGCTGCTCGTCGCGGCCGTCGCATCCGGCGCCGCCGCGCAAACGGGGCGCATCGGCGGCACCGTCAAGGACGACGCCGGTCAACCGATCAAGGGCGCGACCATCGCCGCCGAGAATCCTGCGGCGTCGCCGAGCAGCTTCACGGCGACGACCGACGACAAGGGCCGCTTCTCGATCATCGGGCTCCGCACCGGCGGCTGGACGTTCACCGCGCAGGCGCCGGGCTTCGCCCCCGAATCTGGCCGGATGAATGTGCAGACGATCGGCGCGCCGAACCCGCCGCTCACCTTCACGCTGAAGAAGGGCGGCCCTCCCGGAGCGGTCGGCGCGCTCGGCGGGATGGCAGCAAAGGATCTGCAGGCCGATCTCGCCGTGGCCGATCTCCTGTACAACACGCAGAAGTGGGACGAGGCGATCGCCGCGTACCGCACGATCATGGCGAAGACGCCGTCGCTCAGCGTGATCAACCTCCAGATCGCCGCCGCCTACCGGAACAAGAAGGACTACGACGGCGCGATCGCGGCGTACAACGATCTGCTCGAGACCGATCCGAACAACGACAAGGCGAAGATCGGCATCGGGATGACCAACCTCGAAAAGGGCGATCTGAAGGCGGCGGAGGAAACGCTGACGAAGGCGGCCGACGCGGCGAGCCCGACGCGCGAGGTCTTTTACAACCTGGGCGAGGTGAAATTCGCCAGGGGCGAACCTGACGAAGCCGCGAAGTGGTATCAGAAGGCGGTCGACACCGACCCGTCGTGGGCCAAGCCGGTTTTCAAGCTGGCGCTCGTCGCGCTGAACAAGGGCGACAAGGACGGCACCATCAAGCTCATGGAGAAAGTCGTCGCCACTGATCCGACGTCGCCCGAAGCCGCGCAGGCCAAGACCGTCATCGAACAACTCAAGAAGTAACGGAACGCAGGGCCCTAAGCCCTAAGCCCTGAGCCCTAAGCCCTGTTCTTTGTGTCCCGTCCCCTCCGATTCACGTTCATTCTCGTTCTTGCAGCCGTCGGTACCGGTCTGGCCGCGGTGGGCGGCTGGCGTTACGCGCGCGCGTCCGCGCCGGTCAGCGGACCGATCATCGTCATCTCCATCGACACGCTGAGAGCCGATCACCTGCCGGTCTACGGCTACACGAACGTCCGCACGCCGGCGATTGACGCGCTCGCGGCGGACGGCGTCGTCTTCGACCGTGCGTACTCGCACGCGCCGCAGACGCTGCCGGCCCACGCGGCGCTCCTCTCCGGTCGGCTGCCGTTCGAAACGGGCGTGCGCGACAACGTCGGCTTCACCGTGAAGGCCGGTGAGCGGATGCTGCCGCAGATGCTCCGCGACCGCGGCTTCGCCACCGGCGGGGTCATCTCGGCCTACGTGCTGCGCAAGGAAACCGGCATCGGGCAGGGGTTCGGTTTTTTCGACGCCGAGATGCCCCCGAGCTCGCCGGAGCTGTCGATCGGTCAGGTGCAGCGTGACGGCGGCGAATCGGAAGCGATCGCGGAGCATTGGCTCGATTCGGTCGGGACGTCCCGCGCCTTTCTGTTCCTGCATTTGTACGAGCCGCACAAGCCGTACACGCCGCCGGAACGCTTCAAGGAGTGGGCACCCTACGACGGCGAGATCGCGTACAGCGACGACATCGTCGGCCGTCTCGTTCGCTACCTCAAGTCGCATCAGCTCTACGACCAGGCGACGATCGTGCTGCTGTCGGACCACGGCGAAGGGCTCGGCGATCACGGCGAGCAGGAGCACGGCCTGTTCGTCTACGAAGAAGCGATCCACGTGCCGCTCATCATCAAGCAGGAAGGCAACGCCGGCGCGGGACGTCGGGTCGCGGACCTGGTGCAGCACATCGATCTGGTGCCGACGCTGCTCGGCCTCGTGAAGGCGCCGGCGCCCGGCAATCTGCGCGGGCGATCGTTGAAGCCGGTGCTCGACGGCACCGGCCGCCTGCCCGAGCCGTCGATCTATTCAGAAGCGCTGTATGCGCGCTATCACTTTGGCTGGAGCGAGCTGACCGCGCTCACCGACGAGCGGTACCGTTACATCAACGCGCCGCAGGAGGAGCTCTATGACCTCCAGCGCGACCCGCACGAGCGCACCAACATCGCCGGCGATCGTCCGCAGGCGCGGCAGGCGCTCCGCGGCGCGCTCGACCGCGTGGCCGCCGGCGCGACGATCCAGGCGCCGGCCGACGTCTCGGACGACGCGCGCGAACGGCTGCAGGCGCTCGGGTACGTCGGCGCGCACACCGACGTGTCGACCAGTCCCGGCGAGACGCGTCCCGATCCGAAGGACAAGCGCGAGATCCTCGAGCAGTACCGCGCGGCCGTCGACTTCGCCGGCGAGCGGAAGTGGCCGCAGGCCATCGCGCTCCTGCAGCGCATCCTCCGCGAGGATCCGGAGATGGCCGACGTCTGGAGCCAGCTCGCCGTCTTCGCCACCCGCTTCGATCGCTACGACCAGGCCGTCGACGCCTACAAGCACTACATCGCGCTGAAGCCGCAGGAGCCGACCGCCTACCTCGGCGCGGCCGCCGGCCTGCTCAAGCTGCGGAAGCTCGACGAGGCGCGCGATCACGCGGCGCTCGCTGCCGAGGTCGCACGCAAGGACGACCGTCGCGCCCGCGCGTCCGCGCACGAGATGCTGGCGAAGATTGCGCTGGCCAGGCACGACATCGAGGCGGCGCGCGAGGAAGCGGCGCGCGCGCGCGAGGAGGACCCGACGCTGCCCCTGCCGATCTACATCGAGGCGCGGCTGCTCTACGACCAGGGCAAGTACGCCGACGCGCTGCCGCTCTTCGAGCAGGCGATTGCCGAGCTCAAGAAGTCGGGCAGCCTGCAGATTACCGAGCTGCATTTCTACGCCGGCGATACGCTCGGACGGCTGGAGCGGTACGTCGAGGCGGAAGCCGAATTCATCGAAGAGCTCAAGTATTTTCCGCAGAACACGCGCGCGCGCGGCGGGCTGGCCATGCTGTATCAGGCCAGCGGGCGGCCGGACGCCGCGGCCCGTGTGCTCACCGAGATGTTGCGCGTCTCGCCGACGCCGGAGAGCTACGCGCTCGCGGCGCGCCTGTTCACGATGTTCGGCAACCGTCACCAGGCCGAGGTCGTGCGCGCGGAGGCGCGGCGCGCATTCGCCAACCCGTCCCGGGCCCCGAACGGCGGAGCGCGCTAGAGCCGTTTTCACCACCACGTAGTGGCCGGCTTCAGCCGGCCTGCGGCGGTCCGCCTAAAGGCGGACACTACACGCTCGTGAAAACGGCGCTAGAACAGGAAGCGCACGCCGAGCCCGGCGAGCCGCGCGGTC
>Ga0082335_1003011_pt1 | contig 29038 bp, 26 predicted proteins | sample Subgrocontami58m_FD_72375 | JGI IMG/M metagenome (GOLD analysis project Ga0082335, IMG submission 72375) | Subsurface groundwater microbial communities from S. Glens Falls, New York, USA - GMW37 contaminated, 5.8 m (SPADES assembly) (version 2) ...
GGGTGCTGGATCTCCCCCAGGTGCGACCCGATGATGTTCGCATAGGTGAAGGAGGAGAGGATCGCGCGCGCGACGGTGGAATAGTAGTCGTGGTGCAGTCGCGGGGGGAGGGTGGGCCCGCGCGCGCGCTTGTCCGCCTGGTCACGGCGCTCACCTCCAGCACTGCCGGCAATTCATCCCTTTGAATCACCAGGGAGTGGTAACGGCCCGCCTCAAAGGGATTGGTCAGGTTCTTATATATCGTCCGGCCATCATGATAAACCATGGAACTCTTGCCATGTGTCGGCACCGGGGCACGGACAACGTGCCCGCCGTAGACATCGCCGATACACTGGTGCCCAAGACAGACGCCCAGAATCGGAATTTGCCCGCCAAAACGGCGGATAATATCATTAGAGATACCTGCTTCCCGCGGAGTACAGGGTCCCGGGGAGATGATAATGTGGGATGGAGCCAGGCTCTCGATTTGCTCCAGGGTTACCTGGTCGTTGCGATAAACCAGCGATTCCCACCCAAGCTCGCCCAGGTATTGCACCAGGTTATAGACAAAGGAATCGTAGTTATCGATGACGATGACCATAGCTACCTTTCATCAGCCGATGCCATATTAAGGGCATCTATCAGTGCCCGGGCTTTATCCAGTGTTTCCTGATACTCCGCCTCGGGGTTGGAGTCATAAACAACGGCACCGCCTACCTGGAAATAAGCTCTTTTCCCTTTTACCAGAAAAGTGCGAATAGCAATATTAAGGTCAAGGTCGCCGTTAAAGCTCCAATAACCGATGCTTCCCGTATAGACGCTCCTCCTGGTCGGCTCCAATTCGTCGATTATTTCCATCGCCCGCACCTTGGGAGCTCCCGTGATGGAACCACCGGGAAAGGTCGCCTTGAGCAAATCAATAGCGTTCTTACCCTCTCTCAACCTCCCCACCACGCTGGAGGTAAGGTGGAAGACAGTCGGAAACACCTCCAGTATCGCCAGTTCCGTTACCTTCACGCTGCCGAAGCGGCACACCCGACCCAGATCATTTCTCTCCAGGTCGACAATCATAATATTCTCCGCCCGGTCTTTCGGGCTATTGAGTAGCTCATCAGCCAGGGCGGCGTCCTCCTCAGGGGTCTTACCCCGTGGGCGGGTGCCTTTGATAGGGCGTGTCTCCACCCGGTCGCCACAGAGACGGAGAAATCTCTCCGGCGAGGCGCTCACTACCGCGACCTCGTCAAAGCCGAGATAGCTGGCGAAGGGTGCCGGGTTTATCTGCCGTAACCGACGGTATAGCTCATAAGGACTGATGGTAAGCTCAGCTTCAAAACGCTGCGAGAGGTTGACTTCGAAAATATCGCCGGCGATGATATACTGGCGGGCTTGCTCCACGGCGGCAACATATTCCTGATGAGTAAAGCCCCCTTTCAGAGTCACCGGCTTCACCGAGAAAGATAGCGGCCTGAGTGGTGCTCCCCGGCTGGAACGGGACACACCGGCTATTTTATTCTTTACCTCATCGAGGCGCCCTCTGGCTCTCTCGATTCTTGCAGTCTCTTCCAATTCGGGAAAACCGGTGGAGATGATATAGACCTTGCCCTCCAGGTTATCGAAGGCGAGCACCAGGTCATAGAAGCCGAAGTAGCACTCAGGCAGCTTCAGGTCATCGACTGCCCGGCTCGGCAGGCGCTCGATGAAATGACCGAGGTCATAGCTGAAGTAACCCACCGCCCCGCCGATGAAGGGCACCGGTGAGTCCGCCAGGTCCAGGTGATAGACGGCTAACCAATGGTTCAGTATATCGAAGGGATTGTCACTCGAGTGGCTCTTTTCGGCGCCCCGTCTGAGAACACTCTCACGGCCACGGCTGCTCAGCACCAGGAAAGGGTCGCTACCCATAAAAGAATAGCGTCCCAGTTTGTGCGGGTCCATACCGCTATCCAGGAAGAAACTGAACGGCTCCTCTCTGAAGAGTTCAAAGGCATCGAGAGGTAACAGCTCGGTGGCAATCTCTTCTATCAGTGGACAACGCGATTCTCTGAGCATAAATCCAAACTACGGCGCAGAATTTACCCTTAGCAACGGTTACCTGCATCATAGCCCAGCAGCTAAACCCCGTCAATCGGGGTTTCATTGTCATTGCGAGGAGTCCCGATTCTATCAGGACGACGAAGCAATCTCAAAGATTTATATGGATTGCTTCGCCTTCTACGAATGGCTCGCAATGACAGAAGGAAAATCCCGCTCTGTCTCCCTTTACAAAAAGTTACACAACAGGGCGTTTAAGAGGGGCATAAAGGGGGTGAGGCTCATAAATACTTGATTCACTCCGCTTGACACATAACAAAGACAAACGATACACTGGAAATAATATACTCTATAGATTCCGCCTTAAATTAAAAGCAGAATTAAAGGAGGTTCCATTGAAAGAAGCAGTTATTGTAAGCGGTATGAGGACAGCTATCGGTAATTTTGGTGGCGCCCTGCAAAATATACCGGCAGTCCAGCTGGGTAGCCTGGCAATTAAAGCGGCAATGAAAAAAGCCAAGCTGCGACCGCAGGCCAGCGATGAACTTCTGAGTTGCGGCCCGGCAGCTCTTAAGGGAGCAGCGATGACCGACCTGGAGAAAAGCCACTACGATTGGGATGCCTCCCACCAGGGGGTGTCGATTGACGAAGTAATTATGGGCAATGTCCTCCAGGGCGGGCAGGGACAGAATATGGCCCGGCAGGCATCTGTCTATGCCGGAATTCCCAAGGAAACCCCGGCTTTCACAGTAAACAAAGTTTGTGGCTCGGGATTGAAGGCGATTACACTTGCGGCTGAGTCGATAATGCTGGGTCAAGCCGATATTGTCATCGCCGGTGGAACGGAGAGTATGAGCGGTGCCCCTTACGTCTTACCCAAAGCCCGTTTCGGATACCGCATGGATGTTAATGCCAGAGGCGAACTTATCGACATGATGGTTTTCGATGGCGTATGGGAAATATTCTACGGCTATCATATGGGTAACACCGCCGAGAATATCGCCAGCAAATATGGCATCTCACGCAAGGAGCAGGATGAGGTCGGACTACTCAGTCATCAGCGCGCCCGGGCGGCTATTAAAGAAGGTCTCTTCAAAGAAGAGATAGTCCCGGTCAGCATCCCGCAGAGAAGGGGAGACCCCATCATCTTTGATACCGATGAACGCCCTATGGATACCGACCTGGAGAAAATGTCTCGTTTGGCGGCCGTCTTTAAGAAAGATGGCTCGGTAACTGCCGGCAATTCCTCAGGCCTTAACGATGCCGCGGCGGCTGTCGTCATAATGAGTCGCGAAAAAGCCGAGGAGCTTGGGCTTGAGCCGATAGTCAGCATTGTCTCATTTGCTTCAGGTGGCGTAGAGCCGTCTTATATGGGACTTGGCCCCTGCCCGTCAATCAAAAAAGCCCTTAACATGGCAGAGCTTACTATGAAGGACATTGATGTTATCGAGCTTAACGAGGCTTTTGCGTCTCAAGCTATTGCCTGCGTGCGGGAACTCGGACTGAGCTGGGATAAGACCAATCTCCGCGGCGGCGGTATTTCCCTGGGACACCCCATCGGCTGTACCGGAGCCAGGCTTACCGTAACCATTATGAACGAAATGAAGCGGAGAAACCTGCGCCGTGGGCTGGTGAGTATGTGCATCGGCGGCGGTATGGGGATGGCAATGATAGTGGAAAGAAAATAGTCAGGTGATTGTTTAGCCAGGGGATGAAAAAGGACAGAGTTTCAGGTCTGCACTAAACTACTCAAAAAGGCCCTAACTATTTTTGGAGGTTAAAAGATAGAATGGGTGTAATTGTATGGGTAATAGTAGTCTTGGTGGTCATCTTTATTCTTGGGATCTCAATAAAAACAGTAAGACCAACACAGAGGGGCTTAATAGAGAGATTTGGTAAATATGCCAGGTTTGCAAGCCCCGGGATACAGTTTATATTACCTTTTGGATTAGAGCATCTTTATATTGTCAATATCACTGAACAAATGGTGAGTTCCGAGAAGAGAGAAATCATTACGGCTGATAGCCTCAATGCTGTAGTAGACTCCAATATCTACTTTAAAGTAAAAGTTGAAGAAGAAAATGTTAAGGCTTCTGTTTATGGAGTTAATGACTACCAGATTCAGATTGTCGCCTTGGCAAAAACCACGCTCAGGAATATTATCGGCACGATGACGCTGAAAGAAGCTAATAGTGATAGAAACAAAATTAACTCCCAATTGTTCGATATGCTGGCGAAAGAAACTGCTCATTGGGGCATTGAAATTGTAAGAACAGAGTTGAAAGAGATTGTGCCTCCTCCGGCAGTCCAGGAAGTGATGAACAGTGTTGTGGTGGCTACCAACAAAAAGATAGCTGCACAGGATTTTGCTACTGCCGTTGAAACTGAGGCAGATGGTGTCAGAAGAGCTACTATCAAGAAGGCGGAAGGCGAGAGACAGGCAGCGATACTTAAGGCGGAAGGCGAAGCTCAGGCTATTAAATTAGTAAACGAAGCGGCGAATACATACTTTGTCGGGAATGCTCAGTTATTGAAACAGTTAGAGACGGTCGCCGATTCATTAGCCAATAACTCTAAGATTATTTTGCCAACGGGGGAGAAATTGGTTAATGTCATTGGTAGTCTCGCTGGCATTGAGGGCAAATAGGCAGGCTGGTTGTGGTTAGCAGAGGGGTTACTCAACAATCCCATTACAGGCTCTGGCGAATCTGAGGAGAGGTAATTCTACTTCTCTGGCTATAGAGGCAACCGCAATAGTGCTGTCGGTAGAGAGACCATTGATTGGCTAGCTCTATCGCCCTATCGGAGCCGCCCTTTTTCTTAAAATCTCTCACCAGAAACCTGTCTCCGCCTATCTCCTGCCCGGCTTTATTAACCACCTCGGCCGCTTTGTCACGGCTTACCGTTAAAGTGGTCGTAAAAGCATCCCCTCCACAGTCCTCCAGATAGTCAAAAGTCTTTTGCAGACGAAGGCGGAAGCAGACGGCGCACCTCTTGCCTCCCTCCGGTTCATTTTGCAGAGACCTCGTTTCAGCCAGCCATTCTTCCGGTGCGTATGGAGTTGCTTCCAGGGGAAAGTTTAGCTCCCTGGCGACTCTATAAGCAACCTCCAGCCTTCTCTCATACTCTGCCTGCGGGTGAATGTTAGGATTATGGAAAAATCCCAGCACTTCGTGCCCTTCGGCAGTTAATCTCTCAACGACACCGCCGGCACAAACCCCGCAACAGATATGCAGAACTACCTTCATTACCAGGACTCCAGCACTTTAACTATCTGGTTAAAATCAGTGAAAGGGCTGCAATCAACCTTTGCCTGCCGGCAGCAAGCCAGCAGGGCATCGGTAGCAAAGATGTAATTGCACAGTTTTGCCGCCGGGAAATCCGAGGTGCCATTACCCACATAGGCCACCCGGTAGCCCTGACCGAAGAACAAATTGACATTGGCTACTTTGATACCTTCATCGTGATGCCTGCCGTCAGGCCCCAGATATTGAACTCTCAGACCTTCGGGAGGGAACTGTGTTGTAGCGGCGAAAAACTCGATGTCTACCAGACCCAAATCCTGCAAAATCGCCTTGATGTAAAAATCCAGTCCGTTACTGATAATAACCAGACGGAAGCCCTTGCTACGGCAACAGCTAACCATTTGCTGAAACCCGGCTCGTATCTTCACCGTGCGTCTAGCCTCTGCCAGCAGACTTTTCCGGTCAGCCTTGACCATGGCAAAAGCCTCCCTGTTGAAACGCCCGACCGATATCCTGTCCGCTTCATAATCCCGGTGCAGCTGCCTCCAGTCACCCTGGGCAAAAGCGTCCAGCAGTTGGAAGCTGACATCCTCCTCTGTAATGGTGCCGTCAAAATCACACTGGATTAAAATTTTAGCAGGTTGTTTTGAATTCATTAGTATCTTGTCTCCCAAAAAAAGTCTGCCTCCGCACCCCATCCCCCTTATTGTATTTCTATTGAGACTAAACCATTTAGCGTGTCTCGGTCAAGTGAGTTCTTAACATGTGGATTAGCTCTTTTTGATTTTTATCGTTATAATACAGAAATCAAAATATATGGAGAATATATTGAAAATCGGACATTGGCAAATACTCGTTACTTCTCCGTTGGGTAACGCTATTAAGAACATGTTGAAGGTCGTAAATTGGAAAAAATCATAGGCGGTATTAGTTATAACGTCTTCAGCGAAGAGATAGTAATTGGAGAATTGTTAACAGACTCGACTCAATTCAAATCATATTATGAATCACGACGAAAGAATATTAAGAAGCCAGTTCATTGGGCTTTAGACTCATCACCTGAACCTATTAGTGAAGCTTCCGCTAGAAGGCACTTAACCGGAGAACAAATTATTCTCTTAAGAAGAATACCTCCGCTGTTGACAGATGCTTTCATCGTTGCCCATGAGTTAGAGCATTTGGCAATGGACTATGAAGGGTTTGTTAATACTAGGAGCATCGTAAGTAACCAGGACATTGACGAACTGGCATCAGCCTTTAATGCCATGATTCAGCATCCTATTGTAAATTCAAGATTAGAGTTGTTCGGCTTCGATTTTAAGAAGATATATGAAGATGTATCTCAAAAAAGTCAAGCTACGTTCAGAAATTTGAGAGAACCTAGCCCAGACAGGATAATGAAGCTGCAATGGATTTTTATGAATGTAGATTTTATGTTGGCACATAATGTCGCCTACCAAACATGGCCAGATAAGCGATGGGTTAGAACTATGAAGAAATCAAGGTATCCCGAAATTGGGAAAGATGTGAGAGAACTCACTCAATATATTCTAGACAGAGGTTTGGATACTCCCCAAAAACAAGAGAAATTAGCAAATAAGATCATGGCAAAATATCATTTAGAAGATTTACTGGTAATCCATAAGTTTGATAGTTCGGCTTATAACGACAGCTAGTTCCGGAGAACCTTACTCTCGCGGGCCAAAGCTAAATACACATTTTTGCTGACTTTTGTAACCGGACTAACTGTTTGTATTTTATAGAGTTACAGAAGTTAGTGTGGGTAACAAAAATATATGTGTATGTAAATATTGGCTGTCCCTCTTATGTAATGACGGGCAACGCTCTGAGTAGTATAATGGCGTAAAAGCATGTATTCGTGAGCTAAATTCATAAGGAGGAGAAAAATGCCAATAGTAACCGTGGAAGTGTTTGAAGGTAAAAGCGTTGAACAAAAGAGTGGACTTGTAAAAGATATTACAGACGCAGTGTGCAAGAACTTTAAAGTGCCTGCTGACACTGTGACTATCGTGATATACGACGTGAAAAGAGAGAATCTTGGTAAAGCAGGTAAGTTGGCTTCTGAATGACCTTCTCGGTCAGTGTCAGTAATTCTCCGCTAGTAATTCATAATATGCCTGCGGGTGCTTACAGGCAGGGCATTGCTTGGGGGGTTCGGTGCCCTCATAAATGTAGCCACAGTTGGCACAGTGCCACTTGACCGTGGTCTTCTTCTTGAACACCTCACCGTTAGCTACGTTGTTGATCAGTTTTCTGTACCTTGCCTCGTGGAACTTTTCCACTTTCAATATCTGGTCGAATGAACCCGCAATGTCGGGGAATCCCTCATCACGGGCGATTTTAGCGAAGTCGGCATAGATAGTAGTCCATTCCATCTTTTCTCCGTCAGCCGCCGCTTCCAGGTTTGATTTGGTATCTTTGGTACTACCAGCCGCATAGCCGGCGGTTATCTCTACGTTGCCGCCTTCCAGCCATTGAAAAAATACCTTGGCATGTTCCTTCTCATTCTCAGCCGTTTCTATAAATATGTTGGCAATCTGTTCCAGTCCATCTTTCCTGGCTGCGCTGGCAAAATATGTGTATCGGTTTCTTGCCTGTGATTCTCCGGCAAAAGCGGCAAGCAGATTCTTCTCTGTTCGGCTACTCTTAATTGATTTGCTCATAACAACAATCCTCCTATATAGTATCCTGATTTTCCTGATTCGGTTCCCGGGGTGGACGATGATAGCCCGGCCTATTTACTGTTTACAATGATATACTATTTGTCCGGGATATTAAAACTTGACGCAGCGGTTGTGTTTTTTAGCGGATTGTGGAATACAGCTATCTGGAAAACCTACCATTTCCCTATGGAAAAGAGCCTGGGAAATATGGCTTTACGGATTTCTTCAATGATGAATAATCCACCACCGGCCATGACGATAATACCCCATTCGCTCAATCCAAGAGGTACCGTGTGGAATGCCACCTGGAGAAAGGGTACATACACAACGGCGAGCTGCAATAACACGGCTATCGTAATGGAGAAGACAAGGGCGCGGTTCCTGAAAATGCCTAGCTTGAAAACAGTATGCTCATCCGAGCGGGCGCTGAAGGCCATAAACCATTCAAACGCTGCTACTGAACAGAAGACAAGCGTTCGAGCTTGTTCCAGACTCATCCTCGCCTCCGCCCAACGGAAAATAAGAAATGAACCTAAACCTATCAAAATCGCTATAGAGATTATACGTAAGAATAGTCCCGGGAAAATTAGGCCTACACCGGGGCGACGCGGAGGTTGTTTCAATTCATCGCCAAACCTGGGCTCAAGTCCCAGGGGAATGTCTCCGGCAGTGTCAGTGACAAGATTGATCCATAGAATCTGTACCGCGAGCAAAGGTGATTTTCCAACAAACAATATAGAGAGAATTAGCACTATGAGTTCGGAGAGGTTAGTGTTCAGTGAGTAGAAAAGGACATTGCGCAACCGTGTGAATATGGCTCTGCCCTCGTCCACCGCTGCTACTACCGAAGCAAAATTATCATCCGCCAGTACCATGTCGGATGCTTCTTTTGCCACATCGGTACCGCTGATACCCATAGCAATACCAATATCAGCAGCTTTTAGAGCGGGAGCATCATTAACTCCATCCCCGGTCATAGCCACAATGTGTCCCCGGCTCTTTAGGGCATTAACTATCCTCAGCTTGTGTAATGGCTCGATACGAGCGAAGACCGATATCTTTTCTATGTCCCTTGATAACTCCTCATCGGTAATCTGGGCAAGCTCAATCCCGGTTACTGCCCTGCCTGGCGGTAAGTCTATCTGGCGGGCAATGGACTCAGCCGTAATCTTGTTGTCACCCGTAATCATGACCACTTTGATACCGGCCTGCCTGCAAAGTCTTACAGCTTCCTTGACTTCCTCACGGGGCGGGTCGGCCATACCCACCAGCCCTACAAAGACCAGATTGCCTTTGATAGCTTCTTCATGCAGCTTCTTCCCATCATCCGGCAATTCAACATAGGCAAAAGCAATAACCCGCAAGGCGCCCTTCGCCATACTAGTAGCGGCTGACATAATAGCCTGTGAATCAGCCTCCTTCAATAAGACAACTTTTTTACCTTTAAGCAGGTATTTACTCAACAAGAGTAGCTTCTCGGGTGCTCCCTTGATGTAGGCTACCCTTTTGCCGTTGGCTGAGTGAAGCGTAGCCATGTAGAATCTCTCACTCTCAAAGGGGATTTCATCCAGGCGAGGGAAGCTTTCCTCTAGTTTCTCCTTGTCTATTCCAGCCTTGGCAGCACTAACAAGCAGAGCGCCTTCAGTTGGGTCTCCGATAATTGAAGCTCGTTCCTTATTCGTCGTCAGTTGCGCATCGTTACAGAGTGCACCTATCTGCAGAATTAGATTTAGCTGACCTTCGGTTTCTGGAATAAATACCTGGCCATTCCGGCGGAATTCACCTTTGGGTTCGTATCCTTCGCCCGTGACTTCAATGAACTGGCCATCTGTGTGTAGTCGTCGTACCGTCATCTGGTTCAGGGTTAAAGTGCCTGTCTTGTCAGAACAAATAACCGTAACCGCTCCCAGGGTTTCTACAGCGACAAGCTTACGGATGATGGTATTACGGCGCGCCATTGCCCGCATGCCTATTGATAGCACCACGGTGAGTACCGCCGGCAGACCTTCAGGTATGGCTGCAACTGCGGCCGCTACTGCTAGCATGAACATATCGAGCCATCCCAGCCCTTTAAACAAGCCAACAATCAAGAGTAGTCCGGTAACTCCCAGGAAAATGAAAACCAGGTAGCGGCTGAGTTTTGCGATATTTTTCTGAAGGGGTGTCTCCTCTGATTTTATCTCTTGGATACCGGTGGCAATCTTGCCCATCTCGGTTGTCATGCCGGTCTTGACTACCATCCCGACGGCCCTGCCACTTGTTACTATTGTGCCCATGTACATCATGTTTACCCTATCAGCTACCGGCACATCTTCAACAATTACAGAGGTTTGCTTATCAACGGGCATCGATTCGCCGGTGAGAGCGGATTCATTTACCTTTAAGTTGGAGGCTTCTAATAGTCTGGCGTCCGCGGGTATTTTATCACCAGCTTCAAGCAGGACTATATCTCCGGGTACTAATTCTTTAGCTGGCAGTAATTCGATTTTACCATCGCGCTTTACCTTGGCTTTAGGGGCAGCCATCTCCGCCAGAGCATCCATTGCTTTCTCAGCTTGTGTCTCCTGGAAATATCCGATAAAAGCATTTACCAGGAGTACTCCGAATATAACTATGGCATCTATGAAATGCTGTATAACCAGAGAGACTGCCGCTGCGGCTAGAAGTACGTAAATAAGGGGGCTCAGGAATTGTCCGCCAAACACAAGAATGGCAGAAGCTTTCTTCTTGCTCTTTAGCTCATTATGACCATAACGAAGCAATCGCTCCTTTACTTCGTCTTCGGTGAGACCGGAGCGTCTGGAACCAAGCTCCTGCAATGCCAGTTCGACGCTGATGTTGTGCCAGTTTTCCATATATTTACCTTTTTGTACAAGCTGTAAATAATAAAAGTGACGAAACCTCATGCTTTGTCATGCCGTAACGGTCTCGCCACCAGTTCAAGTATCTAGCAGACAGCCTGTAGGCTAGCTCCGTAATGACGGCCATCCTTAATTGATTTGCTCATATTAACGACTCTCCTATATAGTATTGTATAGTATCTCGTTTTTTCCTGATTCGGTGAGGTGGGCGACGATAACCCGGCTTATTTACTGTTTACAATGATATACCATTTGCCGGGTAGATTAAAACTCGGCGCAGTGGTTACACTTTTCACCATTTTGTTCATTGGGGCTGCCCTGATAAGTTGTTGCTTAAATCTATGATATGATGTTATCTGGATTACATCATCGGCTTAATCAGTGCTATCACATCGGGAATAATGGGAGCGGTTTGGTATGAAAATCCGCAGGTCTATTGAAATAGCGGCAGTGTCGGAGAAAATCTGGCCTTATCTGGTTGAACCGGAGAAGATTCTAGAGTGGTGTATGACCTTGAAAACGTTCCGCCGTACCAGTGAGCAGCGCAGCGGCATGAGAACACCATTTTACTTTGAGGAAAGGGCTGTCGGCCGGCTCATGAAGATAAACTTCATCGTTACGGAATGGATATTAAACGAGAGTGTCGCCTTTAAAATGACCTCCGGAAATCTGGTGAAGGGCTATGAACAAAGGTACACCATAGTAGCTACTCCGTCTGGCAGCCTGCTGACTTGTTCGGAGGACGTCAAGCTGCCCTGGGGAATTATAGGTAAGTTTGCGGGGTTATTCCGGCGTTCCGTTTCTGAAGCCCATCTGAAACGCATGCTGGTCAAGCTAAAGAGTCTGGCGGAGGCATAAACCCCTCAAGCTAAAAAGGCTCCAACACTATGTTTTAGCGATAACCAGGTAATGGTAAGGTCCGCTATCCTTGATTGTTTCCACGGAAAAGCCGGCTGCCTCAATCAGGCGTGCCGCCGTTTCTTCATCGAATCTTATCCTTAAAGGAGGACCTAACTCCATTGGCTCTTTCTTCCAATCCAGGTTAACCAATCTGCCGGTGGGCTTGACCATTCTCCTGGCATTTTCCAGGACTTTTGACGGTTCTTGAAAATCGTGAAGTGCCATCCCGAAGAAGATAATGTCGGCACATTGCTCGCACATAACCGATTCTTCCGCTCTAGCTATAGTCAGGCGCAGGTTTGTAAGACCCTCTCTGGCACCTTGTTTCTTCAAACTGGTTATTGACAGGGCGTCGGTATCCAGTCCATATACTTCTCCTCTCGTGCCAACCATCCCGGCCGCCGGCAGAGCGAAGAAACCGCCACCGCAGCCTATGTCTATAAAGGTGAAGCCGGGTTTCAAACCAATGTCAGCCAGGATGGCTTCAGGGTTCTGCCATTTCCTTCTCTCCGGATCATCAGCCGGCCTGCGGATGCCCCTGCTATTGTTCAAAACACTAACCTTATAAAATCAACATCGCATCGCCGAAGCTGTAAAAGTGATATTGCTGGGCGATGGCTTCCCGGTATGCCCGGTCGATTAGCTCCTTACCCCCCAGGGCGCTCACCAGCATCAGCAGCGTGGAGCGGGGCAGGTGAAAATTGGTAACCAAGGCATCGACCACCTTAAACTGATACCCCGGCAGAATAAACAGGCTGACCCAACCGGCAAAGGCAGATATCTCCGCCGGCCCACTGGCTTGAGCCACCGCCTCGAGCAGCCTGACGCTGGTCGTGCCAACAGCGATGATGCGTCGCCCCTCTGCCTTGGCTTGAGACAACTCACCAGCCACTGTCTCACTGAGCAGCCCATACTCCCGGTGTATGTGATGTTCCAACGGGTTATCCTCCTTCACCGGCCGGAAGGTATCCAGTCCCACATGCAGAGTAACAAATAAACAGTGAACCCCTTTATTCTTTATCCTATCGATTAGCCCCGCCGTAAAGTGCAGCCCCGCCGTAGGAGCGGCGACGCTACCTTCCACATCGGCATAAACCGTCTGGTAGCGTTCGGGGTCTGCTAAGGGCAGATGGATATATGGCGGTAACGGAATTTTACCCAGCTCGGGCAGCCGTGTTGCGTCGGAAAAGCGTATTATCCGCGTTCCTCCTTCGCCCAGGCCGGTAGCTTCCCCGGTAATCCTGATATCTTCACCCGATACGGAGTTACCGCTTATCTCAATTCCGGTGCCAATCTGGACACGCCTCCCCGGTCTGACCAGCGTCTCCCAGGTATTTCCATCCAGCTTGCGCAACAGAAAAATCTCCAGCTTACCGCCACTATCCAGCCTCCGCCCGCTGAGACGAGCCGGGATAACCCGGCTGTTATTAAAAACCAGCACATCCCCGGCTCGCAGATAGTCGACTACATCCAGAAATTTGTGGTGCTTTAGTGAACCGTCACTGCGGTCGAGCACCATCAGCCGTGCCTGGTCTCTGGACTCAATCGGGGTCTGGGCAATAAGCTCTTGGGGAAGGGAATAGTCAAAATCGCTAAGTCGCACTTATGCTCACCGGTCGTCCTATCCTATTGAAGTCTATTATTACTACCATCCGAACCATTCTAGCGTCTGAAAAGAATCAGCGCAACATTTAACATTAGAGATTATTTAGAAACCTATCCTCCAGAGGGATTTAAATAAGGGGCGTCTAAGAGGGGCGTTAGCCCCTCTTCTAATATCTTTCCCCCTCTCCTTTAAAAGCTTGTATCAAATGTCATTCTGGAGGAGTCCCGATTCTCCCGATTTCACTTCGTTCATACGGGATGCCGTAGGAGTGAAAACGAATCGGCACATCGGGACGACGAAGAATCTCAGGGTGGGGCTGGCGTTAAACCAATAACCCCCACCGCCCTGAGACCCTTCGTCCCGACAAGTCGGGACTCCAGGGTGACACGGATGAACTTACTTTTGATACAAAGCTCATCGAAAAGCAGAAGGGCTCAACGACCTCAATCATCTCAGGATGATTTAAGAAGGGTTATTATGATAAGATAAAGGGCTGGTTTTCCGGGTACCGGCAATATGGACGGAATACGGTAAATATGGCTATCCAATTAGAATTTCTGAAGTCGGTCCCTTACTTTGCCGGACTGAGCACAGATGAGTTCGATTCGCTCAAGAAGCTGGTCTTTGAAAAAACGCTGCGCCGGGGTGAGGCAATTCTCCTTGAGGGTGAGCCAGCCGAGACTTTATTTTTTATCGTTGCCGGAGCGGTAAAGGTCTTCAAAACATCGGCCGAGGGGAAAGAACAGATTCTGAGTATCGTGCGCCCGGGAGAGTCCTTTAATGATGTCTCTATCTTTGATGACGCTCCCAGCCCGGCCAGTGTGCGCACTATGACTCCTGTTGTTCTCTACGGGGTGAGGAAGGACGAGCTAAAGACTATCCTGCACCATCACCCGCAGGTAGCCCTGAATATCATCAAGGTACTGGCAGGGCAGGTGCGCCAACTGCTGTCACTGGTCGAGGACCTGTCCTTCCGTCATGTTATCGGTCGGGTAGCTAAGATACTGCTGGAGCAGGCTGGTGATGAAACCAGTCCCCGGACACAGCTTACCCAGCAGGACATGGCAGCGATGGCGGGGACGGCTCGTGAAGTAGTCGCCCGGTCACTTAAAACCCTGGAAGCGGAAGGCTCTATCAAGTTGGACCGTCACCGCATTGTGATTACGGACAAAGAAGCTCTCCGGGGATTGGTAGAAACCTCTTGAGACAAAAGTTACAGACAGATGGTTAATTTTGTCCTTAAAATGATATAATAATAGATGAGGTGCATGGCGTTGGTTGTAATGCCAGTGGTTAATCAGGCAAAGTGTAACGGATGTGGCTTGTGTATAGACGTCTGCGGCCTTAAGGCTATCGTACGGGTCGGTAGCAAGGTCACTGTTATTGAGATGGAAAAGTGCAGTTGGTGCATTCAGTGTGAAATCGTCTGCCCCACCGGCGCTATTACCTGCCCCTACGAAATAGTCTTTGAGGAACACCCGAAGACTGATAGTCGGTCAGTCCTTTCCCCGATAGCTTTCCTCTAACCCTGCGGTCTTCCCCCCTGCTTACCAAGTAGCTTCTCCTCTGTCACCTTTTCCCAGCTTTGCCCTAAAAGTACCACATTTATGCCATTCTGAGCACATTCACTATGTTCAGTGTGAACTCCGCGAAGAATCCGTTTTATCCTCCCCCCAGAGCGGATTCTTTGTCGTTTCATTTATACTAAGTGAAGCGAATGTGCTCCTCAGAATGACTTTTAGGGCAAAGCCCCTTTTGTTCGGAATGAGATAAAAGTTACATACAAGGACTATATCTACGCCTAAAATAGTCTATAAGTGGGGGAGGAGGTAAGTCGGGATGGAGGAGGTGTAGATATGTCAGTATGGAAATTAAAGAGTTGCCCTCGATGTCATGGTGACTTATTTGTTGGGCAGGATTACTATGGTTGGTACGAGCAGTGTTTGCAGTGTGCGCATCGCTCCGAACTCAAGGAGTTGGCTGAGTTTAAGAAACAGTCGGTAGCTGGCGCTGGCACGCTAAGTAAGTGATACCTCTGTATCCGGCAGCGAATTGGGGTTACGGGTATTGTGCGGGTGCATCGAACTAGCTGGCTTGGCATAGCTGGCGTACTGTCGGATACTTGACATAAGATACTCCGCTGTTGCTTAATTGCTTTTATTTGCCCATTTTGTTAACTGCTCTACGATAGTCGGCGTGATTTCGCCGGTTTCCCCTGTTATCGGATAATCAGACATCCGTCCTCGGTTAAGATTCACCTCAATTATCGTTGCCTCTGATATTTCAATCACGGCATATCGGCTTTGTATCAAAAGTGGGTTTATCCCATGTCACCCTGGAGTCCCGACCTGTCGGGACGAAGGGTCTCAGGGTGGTGGAGATGAGTGATTCACTGCTAGCCCCACCCTGAGATTCTTCGTTGTCCCGATGGAATCGGGGCTCCTCCAGAATGACATTTAATGAAATACCCTTGGTAAGGAGAGGGGGATTAAGGGGGTGAGGTTAGTAGACAAACCTAAAGGATGAGGCGTAATCATCAATCTCTTTCACCGCTCTGAGAAGTATGGTATAGTAAATTCTATTATCCCGAGAGCATTGAGTCCATCGTTGGTAATATCTGTTCTCAGGATATAATCTTCAGACCCCATAAGCTCAAGCGTTGATGATGAAAGATAAGGCAGCCGATAAAGTTATGCCACGACAAAGGAAAATCTTCTACGGCTGGTGGATTGTGCTGGCTTCCGCCGTGATGCATTTCATCGGTGGCGGTACATTTTATTACGGTTTTACCGTCTTCTTTAACCCGATAAGGAACGCATTTGGCTGGACAGCCGCCGCTACCTCGATTGCCTTCACTTTGCAGAGGCTTGAGTCTGGCATCATGGGACCAGTCGCCGGATTCCTGGTTGATAGGCTAGGACCGAGGAAGTTGATGCTGGGTGGCTGGACTATTACAGGTCTGGGCTTTTTATTGATGAGCCGCATTAATTCTCCGTGGGCATTTTATGGAGCTTTCCTGGTTATCGCCACCGGTATGAGCTTTGCTTCGGGTCTGGTGAGTAATACCGCCGTAGCCAATTGGTTCACCAGAAAAAGAAGCCGAGCCTTGGCTGTTACGTTTATTGGCCCCGGTGCCAGCGGCCTGCTAGCTCCAGTATTAGCCTTCGCCATTCTTCAGGTGGGCTGGAGAGAAGTTCTGGCTTATGTCGGCATTGCTTTGTGGGTCATTGGTATCCCGCTTAGTTTATTAATGAGGCACAAACCGAGCCAATACGGTTACTTGCCGGATGGCGACTCTGCCGCAAGCGTCGACGAATCTGCCGTTAAGTCAGGCTCCAGTGCCCCAACTACCGAGTTTTCGGCCAGGGAGGCACTAAAGACGAAAGCCTTCTGGCTACTGGCTTTTGTCTCTTTCTTTCAGCAGGTCGGTACCAGCGCCGTTATGGTGCACATCGTGCCCTATCTGGAAAGTGTCGGTGTGCCCACAACAATAGCAGCTCTGTCGGTGACGGGCATGACCGTATTTAGCCTTATCGGCCGGCTGGGTTTTGGCTTACTGGGTGATTTCGCCAACAAAAGATACCTTATCGCTACGGCACTGGCCCTGCAAACTATCGGCCTTTTTATCTTCTCCCTCATCGGTGTCGATAGAATGTGGCTTCTCCTTGTCTTCCTGTTGACCTTTGGTCCTGGCTATGGTGGTCCAATACCGGTAAGACCGGCTCTACAGGCTGATTATTTTGGCACCAGAAGCTTCGGCACAATTATGGGATTGATAGGGGCGGTAGCTATGTTGGGTGGATTGGTCAGTCCCGTTCTTGCCGGTTGGATGTTTGATACCCTGGGGAGTTATCACCAGGCGTGGCAACTGTTTGCCCTGGCTACGCTTCCTGCCATACCGCTCATGTTACTGGCGAAACCTCCACGGGCTAAGCCCGCGATACACTTGACATAATTGTGAGCCAACTGCTATAATCTCACCGTTGCTTTCAGAGCTTACCTCGTTATTATTGCTACCGAAGCGGCTTCGTGCTACAATATTGCTGTGTTGGCGATTAGTCTAGCGGTAGGACAGCGGGCTCTGGACCCGCGTGCCCAGGTTCGAATCCTGGATCGCCAGCCAGGTTTCGGTTCGTGGCGCATTCGTCTAGCGGTTTAGGACACCTCCCTCTCAAGGAGGAGACCACCGGTCCGAATCCGGTATGCGCTACCAACTACTCTTTTGTGCCCCTTTTTTGCAAAGAAACCTTAAACTGTCGTATGTAGGATCCACCAGAGGGAGCTTTTAGAGCGACCCCTCTGGTCTATATCCTATTACTACTTTCTGCCTTCCTACTTTTCTACTTCTGTGGAGGTGGCACAAACAGGATGTCGTAGGATACGCTGCCAGCACATGTAGGTGGGCAGAATGATGTGTCAACTGACTTCTACGCAATTAGTTATAGGTACCGTATTTATCCCTTGCGCTCCTGTGCGCTCTCCTGCTCTCTGACCAGCTTTTCAATTTCATCAAGATGATCCAGTTCAAAGCCTTTCACTGGTCTGGGAACATTAGCCAGTACTGCGTTCAATGCCACTTCAAGTTGTCTAGCCAGTTCAGGCTTGACCCCTTTTTGCTGTACCAAGTCTCTGACGGCTCGCAGGATTATGGTGCCGCAGCGATGTATACTAGGGTTGAAAAGCTTCACGCACGCAGTCTGTTCACAGCATGCTTGAACTATGGCAGCATCGGTAAAGTGATTAACATAGAAGATGCCGCCAAGGAAACGAAAACTCCATACTGCCCTTATAAGGTAGCAGCCTGGCGGGACTTCAATCTCGAGGTGTCCGCACTTGGCTGGTATCACCACATATTTTCTCCCGCACCACTCAAGTACATTACCATCACAATCATAAATGGTGACGTACCATGTCCGGTTATCAATACCGCATGGGTCGTCCATTGCCGAAATCCAGACATTTAACTTAGCCATTCCCATTTTTCTTTCCTCCTATTTTCCTTGGGATTCATTCAGTACGTTTTGACGGTAGCTCATATTTCGAACTGCGGAATACAGTTGTCACATAATCCTCACCTCCTTTCTTTTCTGTATTATTTCGAGATACCTGCCAGTATATACATCGTACGTGTGGCATTGCCCAATCCTTAGTAGTAACTCCGGTAGGGATAATATTCGATGAAAGGACTGATTGCTTCCTCCGGTTCGCTCGACATCTCATAAGGCACCTGGTTAATTCGCCCTTGAGAGAAAAGCTCCTGATTTAGCATTAAACCTGAGTATTAATCTTAGATGCTTCTAATCCGCATCTTCATTATACTATATTATGTGTAATTATACTATATTATGTGTAATTATACTATAGTGAGGTAATATTTCATCGAAAAGTTCAATTAGCAATCCTGCAGTGATATGCCGTCCCCCAACTTTGAGGAGAACGGTATCTTGTCTTCTTTCTCCCTCCCCCCGCCATCCTCTCTTGTAAAGATAGAGTAACCTCGTTTTTTTAACCTGCCAGCCTCTGTATATCAGTTCATGAGCGGCTCGCCGGTAGATACAAGGCTACCGTAGAGTCGAATACTAAGTTCTCCGCCGACATATTTTAAGAGGGTGTTGAAGATGATAAAGGAAAGGGCAGACCTTCTTTCGAAGCCCTGCCCTCTGTTCGTTCCACTTTCTCCTCTGTTCGGTAATCACTACCGCAGTGCCTTTTAAGACCTTAGGCTACATTTACGAGGAGCCCGGGAACCTTCGGTTTCACATTTACTTTCCATCCGTGCACCTCCTTCTCTTTCATTCAACTATATTAAACCACTTCTCTTAATACCTGTCTGTAACTTCTGTCACCAAACACTTGATTGTCATCACTAGACCTCTATGCTAGAATAGCATTGCTTTGGAATTAACTGACAAAAACCTGAAATACTGGGTAGGCTTTAGCCTGATACCGGGTATTGGTCGCGTCCGACTAACTCAGCTTGAGAACCACTTTGGCAATCTGGTAGATGCCTGGAAGGCTACTCCTGCCGAGTTGAAGCAATCAGGGTTGGACGAAGGCTCGATACGCGCTGTTATCTCCTGCCGTACCAAAATTTCCCTGGAAGCCGAGCTGGAAAAGCTAGACCGCTACGGGGTAAAAGTGCTTACCTACCATGACCCGGATTATCCCTCCCGGCTTAAAGAAATATATGACCATCCGCCAGTACTTTACCTCAGAGGCTCTCTCCTCCCTGAAGATGAGTGGTGCTTATCCGTGGTCGGCACTCGCCGGGCCACTGTCTACGGCCGGCAGGTAACCGAAGAAATAGTCACCGACCTGGCTCGGAATAAAATCACCATCGTCAGCGGTCTGGCAAAGGGGATTGATACCGTCGCCCACCATAGCGCCCTGGAAGCCGGCGGCCGCACCCTGGCTGTCTTCGGTTGCGGGCTGGATATTGTTTACCCCAGCGAAAATGCCGAGTTAGCCCGCCGCATCATGCAGCAGGGAGCCATCATCAGTGAGTATCCTTTAGGCACCAAACCCAAACCGGAACACTTCCCGCGGCGCAATCGCATCATGAGCGGACTCAGCTTGGGAGTCCTCGTTATCGAAGCTGGAGATACCAGTGGAGCTATGATTACCGCCCACCTGGCACTGGAACAAAATAGAGAAGTGTTCGCCATTCCCGGCAGTATTCTCTCACCGTCCAGCCAGGGCACCAATCACCTCATCCAGGAAGGCGCCAAACTGGTCACCGACTACACCGATATTCTGGAGGAATTGAATCTGACAGTGGTGGCTCAGCAGGCAGAAATGAAAGGGCTTATCCCCCCATCCGACACCGAGTCCCTGCTTATGAAGCAACTGGGCGCCGAGCCGACTCATATCGATGAGGTCTGCCGCTCCAGCGGTCTGCCGGTAGCCACGGTCAGCAGCACACTGGCGATGATGGAGCTTAAAGGCCTGGTCAAGCAAGTAGGCGGGATGAATTATTCTCTCGCCCGGGAAGTACGGGAAAAATACAACGTAAAAGTAAACTAACGTTTCAACTGTTCCCGATAGCATCGGGGCGAGGAGTCCCGATGCTATCCCGATGAAATCGGGACGTGGCAACCTCTACGATTTTAAAATCACATAGTACCAAATAAGTACCAAATAAATATAAGTGAAGTGGAAGAATGACACCTAGAAAGACAAATCTGGTTATCGTTGAATCACCGGCTAAAGCGAGGACGCTGGGCCGGATACTTGGCTCTAAGTATGTTCTCAAAGCGTCCCTCGGGCACGTACGCGACCTGCCGAAGAGTAAGCTGGGTGTAGATGTGGAAAACTCTTTTCTGCCCAGCTACGTCGTTCCCAGGACGAAGAGCGCTATTGCCAAAGAACTGAAAGACGCCGTCAAAGGGGCATCCCACATCTACCTGGCAACCGATCCTGACCGCGAGGGCGAAGCCATCTCCTGGCACCTGCTGGAAGTAATGAAGGTCGGTAAGATTCCGACTCGCCGGGTCGTCTTCCACGAAATAACCGAAGAAGCAATCAAGGCTGCCTTCGAGCATCCCCGCGATATAGACATGCAACTGGTTAATGCCCAGCAAGCCAGGCGCGTCCTGGATAGGCTGATCGGTTACAAACTCAGTCCGTTGCTCTGGAAGAAGGTTAGAAGAGGCCTTGCCGCCGGCAGAGTCCAGTCTGTGGCTCTCAAAATCATCGTTGACCGGGAACGCGAGATTCAGAAATTTAAGGCCGTAGAATACTGGTCTATCGAGGCTGAGCTAACTAAAAAAACGACCCTTCGACAAAGCTCAGGGCGAGCGGCTAAAGAAGCATCCTTCAGGGCGATGCTGGTCGGACTGGCGGACGAGAAGAAAAAGCTGGAGATTCATAACCAGAAGGAAGCCGATAAACTAAAGGGTGTCCTCGAAAAAGCTGCCTACAGTGTTGCCGGAGTAAAAGTAAAAAAGGTGACCCGCCAACCTGCTGCCCCGTTTATCACCAGTACCTTGCAGCAGGAAGCCTGGCGGAGACTCCATTTCAGCGCCGCCCAGACGATGGCTATCGCCCAGCAGCTTTATGAAGGCATCGATATTGGCAGTGAGGGCAGTGTCGGCAGTGTCGGCAGTGTCGGCTTGATTACCTATATGCGTACTGATTCTACTAACGTGGCGAGCACTGCCATCGCCGAAGCTAGAGAGCTTATCGAGACTAAATATGGCAAAGAATACCTCCCCCTGCACGCCCGCACCTTCACCCGGGTAGTTAAGGGCGCCCAGGAAGCCCATGAAGCCATCCGGCCCACCCGTATGCAGCGGGAACCGGCACAGATTAAGAAATTCCTGACCGCCAGCCAGTTCCGGCTTTACGACGTCATCTGGAAACGGATGGTCGCCAGCCAGATGGCGGCAGCCATCTTCGATAACACCACAGTCGAAATTGAAGCCAAGTGCAAGGCTCCCGAACCGGATTACCTCTTCAGAACCTCCAGTTCCATCAACCGCTTTCAGGGCTTTATGGTTCTGTATACCGAGCAGAAAGACCAGGGTGAAGAAGATGAAGATAAGCTCGGAACACTGCCCGAACTGGCAAAGGGTGATGGGCTGAATCTGGTGGAGCTTTTCCCTGACCAGCATTTTACCCAGCCGCCGCCCCGTTTCACCGAGGCAAGCTTAATCAAGATGCTGGAACAATACGGCATCGGGCGCCCCAGCACCTACGCCCCAATATTATCCGTGATTCAACAGCGCGAATATACCACCAAGACCGCCGGCAGCCTCCAGCCGACCGAGTTGGGCTTTGTCGTTACCGACCTGATTAGCCAGAATTTCCCGGAGATTGTTGACATAAAATTCACCTCAGCAATGGAAGACAAACTGGATGATATAGCCGGTGATAAAAAGAGGGACTGGGTAGGCGTTGTCCGCGACTTTTACACCCCGTTTGAAAAGAAGTTAATCAAAGCCGGCGAGAGCATCGAGAGGGTGAAAATACCCGATGAGGTAACCGATGAAGTCTGCCCCGAGGGTCACCCGATGGTAATCAAGATGGGGCCTTTCGGCAAGTTCTTGGCCTGCAGCAAATACCCCGAGCACAAGTACACCCGCTCATTCCAGGTTAAGACCGGCGTCAAGTGCCCTGAATGCGGCACCGGCGACCTTATCCAGAGGATGAGCAAGAAGAAACGCGTCTTCTACGGCTGCAACAGATACCCTGAATGTAAATTCGCCATTAACTCCAAACCCCTTCCCACTCCCTGCCCACAGTGCGGTGGACTGATGACCGTCTACGGAAAAAACCAGGCAAAGTGCATCAAGTGTAGCCACAAAGAAAAGCTGGCGGAAGCAGAGGCAGCGGTAGCGGTGGGAGCTGAGAAGTGAAAATAAGTATGAAGCAGAAAGTCTGAGGGGTAGCTCCCTGACAAACTCACTACCGCTCCCTGTCGAGATTGTTAATCAGCCCGCTCAACTCGGTTCCGCCGTCCGTGAGCTGGCGGGCTCAAGCGTCCTCGCTTTGGATACAGAATCCAACAGCCGCCATTATTACCCCGAGCAATTCTGTCTCATTCAGATAGCCTCTCATCATAAAGTCTACATCATCGATACGATATCTCTTTCTGACCTCACTCCTCTCAGAGATATTCTGGCAGATGTATCCATCGAGAAGGTCATTCACTCCGCTGACTACGATATCCGCAGCCTTGACAGGCATTCCGGCCTTCACATCCGTGGCGTATTCGATACCAGCATCGCCGCCCGATTCACAGGCATTACACGGTTGGGTTTGGAAGCTGTCATCAGGGATATGCTGGGTATAACCATTGATAAGAGCAAACGACTCCAGCGAAGTGATTGGGGGCGTCGCCCCCTCTCTGCTGAGGCTCTTGAGTATGCCGCTGCCGACGTACGCTATCTGATTGCCTTGCGAGAAACCTTGGACCAGCGACTCCGAACCTTAGGCAGGGAAGAGTGGGTTGCTGAAGAGTGCGCAAGAATAGAAGAGGTACGATATACCGCACCAAGTGCAGAAACCGCATACCTTTCCGTCAAAGGGTCCAAAGATCTGGATGGACAAGAACTTGCTATTCTTCAGAGTCTATTTCTTTTTCGAGAAAAAGAGGCACGACGCCAGCACCGGCCACCATTCTTCGTACTACCTGACGCAACACTTGTCTTCCTTGCCACAAATCCCCAAGCAGACCTCTCAGAAGTGCCAGGTCTTGGTCAAACTGGTTTGAAACGGTTCGGACAGGATCTCCAGCAGGTACTCCACAATGGCTCAACTGCTTCACCAATACACCGTCCGCCCCGCATCAAGTCCGTACGCACCAGCGAAGAGCAGGTCCAGCGTCTGCGTCGCCTCAAAGAGTGGCGCACATCACTAGGCTCCAGTCTTTCCCTTGACCCATCACTCATTTGGCCCTTAACCAGCCTCGAACGGCTTGCTAAAGCGCCTGATAGTCTAAGCCTGGAGATTGACTCCGGTAACATCCGCCAATGGCAGCGCGATGTTGCTTTCCCATCTCTCAAATCTTATCTGGAATCCTTGCGGTGAAATAGACCTGCGGAAGTCATCAAAATAGGTATGGTAGAATTGCTAACGCCGCATAATAAAAAGGTAGCCATCCGAGAATGACGAAACCCAACTTCATTCTAGTAAAGGTAATCAGCTCAAGCAATCTTCAATAAATACAAAAAGGTGGAGCCGAATGCTCCACCTTATACCTTGCTCAACTACACCACCGATTTGCCCGGCTCACCCTGAATCAAGGGCTTCGATACCAACTACCCTTGTTCCTGACTAGGCAAGCCTTATGGCAGAGTAGAGGGTGAAGGCAATAATAGTTACCAGAGTAACGACGCCCAGAATTAACGCCAGCCGCCACCGCCCTATTTTATAGCCTAGATAATCGCCTATTAGCATCGCGGCGACTATTGCCACGATTAGACCCACAAATCGGATGGCGTCTTTCAATTCAAACGAACTACCAAACATATACTTCTCCTCAGCAAGCGTTAATGTCCATTACTGGCTGACGCGGATGAGTACCCCCGGGATGGGATATGTCTGTCTGAACACCAGCTGCCATTGATGCCAGTCAAGTTTGGCCAGGTCCGATGCCAGATTACATAGCGATTCATCTTCAGTCAGAGCGTAGAGGGAGACATTATTATCAGTAGATATTTTGACCACTCCTTTGTCGACCAGTTGTCTCAGAGCTCCCCTTATGTACATTGTCCCGTGGTTTGAATTCAAAGCGTGAACAACAGCGAGCTCACTAAACCGGGCATGGGGATAGCCACCAAAAAAACGTAGCAGTTCTAAAGAATAGTGGTCATCCACGTATCGCCTAATAAGCTGACCAAGTTTATCCGCCATAGCAATTTTATCCACAGCCATGCTTTTTCCTTTCTCACCTGTGCTTTTAGGCTAAACCGAGGAGCAGTAGAGCTTTGGGGTCTCTACTGCTCCTTAAGTACAATACTAGCGAGACCGCTGTCCGGGAAGGCTGCGCTTTCCGTAGCGCGCATATGAAGGAACTTCAAGCTCTTCTTCGCTCCGGCCGCCCTTAAGCAGCTTGGCGATTTCTTTTTCCCAATTCTGGCTACCCAGCATTTCATTATTAGCAAAACCGGTAGCGATAAGTGTCAGCCGGATCTCATTGCCCATGTTGGGGTCAAGGACAACACCAAAGATGACATTGGCTTCCGGGTCAACCGCCTGCCGGATGACCTCAGCCGCATCATTGACCTCAAACAGCGACAGACCAGGGCCGCCACAGATGTTAAACAACACTCCCCTCGCCCCTTCTATCGAGACATCCAGCAGCGGGCTAGAGAGGGCATCCTTGGCCGCATCTCTGGCTCGATTTTGTCCGGAAGCTTTGCCGATGGACATCCAGGCCGGGCCAGCATCTTTCATTACTGTCCGCACATCAGCAAAATCAAGGTTAATCAGTCCGGGTACTGTAACCACCTCGGCGATTGCCTGCACCCCGTGGAACAGGACTTCATCCGCCATCTTGAAGGCACCGTCGATTCCTGTCTTCTGGTCGCAGAGTTCCAGCAATTTGTCGTTGGGAATAATAATCAGGGTATCAACTTTAGTGCTCAAGTCGAGGATTCCTTCCTCAGCCACCTGAGTACGGTGTGAGCCCTCAAAGGCAAAGGGTTTGGTGACGACAGCAATAGTGAGCGCTCCGCCTTGCTTGCAGGTTTGAGCCACCATCGGTATTGACCCGGTGCCACTACCACCGCCCATACCCGCGGTGATGAACACCATGTCCGCCCCGGTAACCGCCTGCTTAATCTCATCTCGGCTCTCTTCAGCCGCCTTTGCACCTATTGTATGGTCGCCACCGGCACCCAGACCACGGGTAATCCGCTCGCCGAGCTGGATGCGTACGGCGGCTTCGGTAATTGCCAGGTGTTGAGCATCGGTATTCATAGCAATGAATTCGACACCCCGAATTTGTTCTCGTACCATACGGGTAATTGCATTGCAGCCGCCCCCGCCCAGACCAATAACCTTAATCCTTGCCCCGCTGGGGACATAACTTGTTTTTGCCATTTCTCTCTCCTCCTTTTATAGCTTCTTAACGAAAGAATCCGAACATTTTAGTCAATAAGCGGCGTACATTGCTTTGTGGTTGCCAGGTTTGCACGCCTTCATTTCTCTTCTTCCACAAGAGAAGACCGACACTGGTGGCATATGCTGGGTCATTCAGGGCATCGGAGACGCCAGACAGACCGATTGGTCTGCCGACCCGCACTGGGAGACGGGTCGTCTCTTGCCCTAGCTCGGCAATCCCGGGAAGATTAGCTGAGCCTCCGCAGAGAACCAGCCCTGAGGGGATAAGCTTGGCGTAGTCGCTGCGTGGTAGCTCCAGTATCATCAGACGGAGGAGCTCCTCAAGACGGACATGCAGAATCTCCGAAAGATCGCGGTAAGAGACACTGTGCCCATCTTCGGTCAGGGTTCTATCATCATTATTGTTCCTACTACTCTTACTATCGTTGACAAGCAGTAAATTACCATACTTCTTCTTCATGCTCTCGGCCAACTCAAAGGGAATGTTCAGACCCACCGAAATATCGCGCGTGATCTGGTATCCGGCGACCGGCAAGACCGAGGTATGATAAATGGTATTGTCCTTAAAGACAGCAATGTCAGTAGTACCACCACCGATATCAGCCAGCATGACACCCTTTTCCTTTTCCTCTTCGGTGAGCACGGCTTCGGCGCTGGCCAGAGGCTCTAGAACCAGGTCATCAATATCAATACCGATGCCGCGGATGCACTTGACCAGGTTTTGCACTGAGGTTACCCCGGCGGTAATGATATGTGTCTCGACATCCAGACGGAAGCCGTGCATGCCCACTGGATTTTTGACTCCCTCCTGACCATCTACCGCAAAAGTGCGCGGGATGACGTGGAGTAATTCTTGCTCATCGGGGACTTTAACAGTGCGGGCGACATTAAGGACACGTTTTAAGTCGCTCGGGCGCACCAGCTTGTCATTACGAGTAATGGCAATAACCCCCTTGTTATTCACTGAGCTAACGTGCCGGCCGGTAACGCCAACACAGGCCGATTCCAGCTTGTAGCCAGCTATTCGCTCCGCTTTATTCACCGACTCGCGGATTGATGCCTTGGCTTCGTTGGAATTGATTACCATGCCCTTATGCATCCCCTTGGACGGCACTATGCCCACCCCGAGAATGCGAGGCGGTCCATCCCCGTCGGTATCAGCCATTATGGTGCACACCTTGGTTGTGCCAACATCTATAGCTGCAACCCTAGTTCTTCTCTTCGCCATGTTTCCTCCTATATATTGTTTCTTGTTTTCTTGCTGGACTCTGGAATTTGCTGATTTTACCCCCTCATTTCCCGGTAGTGGACATTCCACTTAGCGCACAGAAGAGTGATAAAGGACTTGACTTCGGCGCTCGGCGCTCGGTAGAGATCTACCAGATAACCGTGTAGCAGCTCGCCGCCAGTCATGCCCGGAGTGGGTTCTTCTGGCCCCGGTAAGTTGACGTAGACTATCTCTGTCATCAACTTTCGGTATTCTATGGGTGTGCTCATTTGGTCTTACCTCCTTCCTTTTATTTTTTGATACTGAACATTTTATTGTGTGCCAAAAGCACCAGTCAATTATTGTCGTCTTTAATTCCACAAGTTCAATATTTTAGTGCCAGAGCCAAAACAATAACTTCTACATTAATTCCACAGTCTAAATCTCGCTATGCTGGAATAATAACGTATGTCTTGAAATTAAAATTCCACTGCGGTATAATCAGTAACTGAGGTGCCGCTATGGTTAAGGAAAGTGGCCGCAAGCTTCCACCACCCTATATTTCTTACCGTACCTTCCAGAACTTTCTGGAGAGGTTACAACAGGGAGTGCCGGCAAGGATTGACCAAAGTTACTGGAGTGAGCGGTTATCCTTTAGTAACGGTTACCAGTTGATGTCGGCTTTGCGTTTTATGGGCCTTATCGACGCTAAAGACGCGCCAACCAGTCGTCTCCGGTTGCTGGCCCAAGCTAGTGGTGCGCAAAGAGCCGAGGCTATGAAACAGGTAACCTCCGTGGCATTCAGCTTCGTGTTGCAAGAGTCCTTTGATTCCCAGTCGGCTACCTATGCCCAGTTGGAAGAGGTCTTCAGTACATTCGAACTGACTGCTGGTGTCAGGCGGAAATGCATTAAGTTCTTTGTGGAACTGGCCAGCGATGCGGGAATACCTCTTTCCTCTTTCATTACCAAACGGTTAAGGTTGGCACGTAGTAGCACTGGAACTAAGCCAACCATCAAAAAAAGGGGAACTAAACCGATAGGGTCGGCGCGTAATGGTACTGGAACTAAGGCGGTTGCTAAAAGAAGTGGAACTACACCAATGCGGAACTTGATAGTTCCACTACCTATAGAAAAAGTTCCAATAGAAATGTCCTGGGATAACACACTGCTGACAAAATTTCCCACTTTTGACCCATCATGGTCTAACGAGGTTAAATTAGGCTGGCTTCAGGTCTTTGATAGCTTAAAATTCCCCACTTTTGATCCGACTTGGTCCGACGAGGTCAAACTGAAGTGGTTCGAAGCCTTTGATAAACTGCTGAACCGGAAGTTCCCCAAAGGGAAATTATGATAAACTCCTAATAAAGGCAGGGCGTTAATAATCACCACTCTTTTTGTTTGTCAGCGGCAACCAGTTTGTGGCACCCCGGGGAAATGTGGTGGTCTGCCTGAAGCTTGGGAAAAAGGGCGGCTGTGGCTGGATGATAAGAGCTCTATCGCTCAGTGGGCCGATGTCATTACATTTCTCTCTAATTTCTGCGTGTAGACTCGCTGGTGTATGCTATAATACTTTTGGCGGGGCTGTAGCTTAGTCGGGAGAGCGCTTCCTTTGCAAGGAAGAGGTCAGGGGTTCGAATCCCCTCAGCTCCACCAAAGGTATCAATAGGTAGTACCGCTATTTTATCTTTGCCGGTCGGTAAAGGTAACTTGTGAGTTACCCTAACCTGATCTTCATCGATTTCAATTCGCTTAATAAATGTTCGAAGAAATGCCTTCCTCTCAGTAAGGCTTGCTTCCTCGATCATAGCTCGAAGATCTTTACCGTAAGTCTTGACCATTTCGACATCAATTCGTTCTTCTCCCTTAGCCAACATCTCCGCTTCCGCTAGCAATCGCGTTTTATTCAACTCGCTCTGACGGTCTTTAAGCTCCCGTATCCGTGAGGAGAGGTCATCCA
>Ga0082335_1003013_pt1 | contig 29023 bp, 25 predicted proteins | sample Subgrocontami58m_FD_72375 | JGI IMG/M metagenome (GOLD analysis project Ga0082335, IMG submission 72375) | Subsurface groundwater microbial communities from S. Glens Falls, New York, USA - GMW37 contaminated, 5.8 m (SPADES assembly) (version 2) ...
GTGGGGGGCCCGCGGACCTGGCGCTGGGCCTGGCGCTGGTCCATCACCTGTCCATCGGCGGCAACGTGCCGCTCCCGCGCGTGGCCGCGTGGCTGCGGCGGACGGCGCGGCGCGTCATCGTCGAGTTCGTGCCGAAGGAGGACCCCGGAGCGCGGAAGCTCCTGCGCTGGAAAAAGGACGTCTATCCCGGGTACACGCAAGCCGCCTTTGAGTCGGCCCTGCAGGAGCATTTCCAGATAAACGACCAGTGCAGGCTGCCGGACTCCGGTCGCATACTGTACAGCCTGACCTAGCACGCATCAGGAGCACGGCATGCCCTTCACCAAGTGGTGGCACAGCCTCGCAATCAGCTTCAGCGTCGTCACATGGGGGCTGGCGCAGCCCCTGTTCGACATAGCCGCTCAACTCGTCGCCCATCAGGGCGGCACCGCCCGCGCTGTCCTCTTGCTGGTTCTGATATGGCAGATATTGCCCACGGCGGCCCTGTTTGCAATAGAGCGCATTATTATATCCAAATCAAAAAATCCCGCCATTCTACGTGTTTATCGCATAGCCCTTTTCTCCGTGGCGACCATAATCTTCTTACGCGCGTTTCAAATACAATACGTTCCACAGGTAGCCATGCTATCGAGTGCGCTCAAAGTCCTGATCCTCATCTTGCCTCTGTTCGTAGTCCCTCTGATTGTGACGTACCTGCTCAGGCCGATCTCCATGTTCTTTGCCGTGCTGTCCGTCGCCTCGCTGGTTGCGACCGGCATCTTCGCTAACCAGGCCGGCTTATTCAATACGGCATGGAACTCTCTGGAGACCAACGCGATACCCCAGACAACAACGTCTGATAATGCAAGGCCGCCTGTTTTCATTATCGTGTTTGACGCGTTTGGCGGCCAGGTCCTTCTGAAGGATGGCGGCATTGACCCGGAGCGCTTCCCAAAACTGGCATCTCTCGGCAAAGACAGCGCCGTATTTACAAACGCCACCTCCAACTACGGGCTGACCTCCCTTTCCTTGGCAGAGATGATGACTGGCCAAAAGAATGCATTCCCTCAACCAGCTGCCGATGACGAGCCAGTCATCGCCGACTCGACCAGCGTTTTTTCCGTTCTCACACGAAGTGGATACACGGTAAACTCCTACGATGACTTGTACGTGGATTGCCCGCCCGAGTCGGTGATTTGCAGGAACCAGCGAGCGCTGGCGCGGGAGCATCCCTTTTTGCTTTCGGCGTCCGCCCCTGCGATTCTGTTCGGCAGCCTGTTCCCCCATTCTTTGCAGATGCGGTTGTTTTCGGTTCCCCTGATTGGACACTTATCCAGCCGAATGGTGTGGAACGAGTTCCTGTCAGATATCAATGCACCCACGGCATTCAATCAGGTTTTTTATGTCCACCTACTGCTACCACACATGCCCTACGAGTTCGACCCACAGGGACGATGGCACCTACCGCCCCCTGCCGGGGATCCGGCCAGAATGGCATCCGCCTACGAACAACAGGTCATGTTCGTGGACACGCTGGTGGGAGAACTCACCGAAAAGCTGAAGGCTGAGGGACTATACGAACAATCTGTCATCATAATCACCGGTGATCACGGCCCCCGTAACCTGGGAGCATTGCTCAGCCATCCCCCAACCGAGATGAATCCTATTATCCCCAACATAGCTTTGGTCATTCACGGGCCAGGGGTCAACCCCCAAGTATCAGACGCGGACTACCAGCACATAGATTTCAAACCAACACTACTGGATATCCTCGGATTGGCGAGCCGCAACTCCAGCAAGGGCGTTTCCGCGTTTGCACGACAACGCCCAACACGTCAAAAGCTGTTCTGGTACAACTGGCTCTTTGTGTATCCGGGGCGCTGGTATGCCTACGACGCGGTCAGTCGAAAATGGCTACCTGCGCCTGAGGCAATTACAAACGGGTCGCGTTAAGAAGGCGCCACAAAGCCGTCAGCCCTGCTATGGCGCTTGACGCTGCGCCGCCTCGTAGCGCTGGGGCGTGCCGATGTCGTGCCAGTAGCCGTCGTGCACGTAGCTCGCGAGTCGCCGGGCCTGGGCTAGAGACGGGAACACGTCCTTCTCCAGCATGGAGAAGCCGGACGCCGGGACCATGTCCACGGCCTCCCTCTCCAGAATGTACCACCCCGCGTTGATGAGACCGGCGCCCGCGTTGGGCTGTTTCTCGCGGAAGCGCTGCACGCCCCCATCAGGCCTGACATCCAGCAGCCCGTACTCAGAGGCGTCCGGCATCCGCACCGTAGTGATGGTTGCCGCGGCCCCTTTGTCCACGTGGATCTGACGGAGACGAGACACATTGACGTTGGCAAGGACGTCGCCGTTGAGGACGAGGCAGGGCCAGCGGGTGATGCCACGCGCTGCTTCGCGCACCGCGCCCCCCGTGCCCAGCGGTTCGGTCTCCCGGCTGACCACCACCTCCGTGGGCCTGCCACGCCCTGCCTTGACCCACTGCTCGACCACGTCCGCCAAGTACCCCACCGCAAGCGTCACCCGCGGGCATCCCGCCTGGGCCAGGCGCTCTATGTCAATCTGAAGCAGCGGCCGGTGGTCTATAGACAGCAGCACCTTAGGCGTCGTGGCGCACAGCGCGCCCATGCGGGTCGCCTGGCCGCCACATAGAATAACAGCCTCCATGCCGCTCATCCGGCGCCCTTCCGCCCGACGGCCTTCCCGCTCGCTCGGAACCATTCGATTGTCGTCCGAAGCCCGTCATCCAGCGAGACGCGCGGCTCCCAGCCGAGAAGCTGGCGCGCCCGCGTGATGTCCGGGCATCGTAACTGGGGGTCGTCCTGCGGCAGCGGACGATGGGCGATGGGACTTCGCGAACCGGTCAGGGCCAGGACGCGCTTCGCCAGTTCGAGCATGGTCATCTCGTTGGGATTGCCTAAGTTCACCGGCTGGTGGGTCGCGGCCCCCATGAGCCGCGCGATGCCCTCCACCAGGTCGGACACGTAGCAGAAGCTGCGCGTCTGGCTGCCCTCCCCGAAGACGGTCAGGGACTCGCCCGCCAGGGCTTGGCGAATAAAGGTGGGAATGGCGCGACCGTCGTTGGGCCGCATCCGCGGCCCGTATGTGTTGAATATGCGCGCTATGCGCGTATCGACTCCGTACGTCCGGTGATGCGCCATGGTCAGCGCCTCGGCGAAGCGCTTGGACTCGTCATAGACGCTGCGGTCGCCGATGGGGTTCACGTTGCCCCAGTAGTCCTCCGACTGCGGATTGACTCGAGGGTCGCCGTACACCTCCGAGGTGGATGCAAGCAGAAAGCGCGCGCCTCTGGCGCGGGCCATCTCCAGGGCGTTGCGCGTGCCGATGGCCCCCACTTCCAGCGTTTGAATAGGAAGGCGCAAGTAGTCAACGGGGCTTGCCGGAGAGGCGAAATGCAGCACCCAGTCCAGAGGACCGGGCGCTTCGATGCGCTCCGTAAGGTCGTGGCGCACGAAGGTGAAGTCGCTCCGGCCCGACAGATGCGCGATATTGCTCACGTCTCCGGTCGCCAGGTTGTCCATGCAGACGACCTGGTGCCGCTGGGCCAGAAAGTAGTCACAGAGGTGAGAGCCAAGGAACCCGGCGCCCCCGGCGATCAGAATGCGCACGCTGCCCCCTACCGTCCCACGCCCCGGTACTCGAAGCCGAGCCGGGCCATCTCCGCGGGATCGAACATGTTGCGCCCATCTACCACAACGGGGACAGCCATCAGACCGCGTACCCGCTGCAAGTCCAGCTTTTTGAACTCGCCCCACTCCGTCAGCAGCACCAGCGCGTCGCTGCCCCGCACCGCCTCGTACGCATCGGCGCACAGCTCCACGCCTGCGGGCAGAAGCGTCCGCGCCTCCTCACGCACGACGGGGTCGTACGCCCGAACGTGCGCCCCCTCGTCAGCCAGCATCCGGATGACGTCCAGAGAGGGGGCTTCCCGGGTATCGTCGGTGTCCGGCTTGAACGCAATTCCCAGCACGGCGATGGCCTTCCCCTTGAGCACCCAGAGGGAGTCCTTGACCTTTTTGACCAGTAGCGCCCGCTGGTCCTTGTTAATCTGCTCCACCACGCGGAGCAACTCGAAGTCGTACCCGGCCTCTTTGGCTATGCGGATAAAGGCTGAGATGTCCTTCGGGAAGCACGAGCCGCCATAGCCGACTCCCGCGCTCAAAAACTCCCGCCCGATACGCCTGTCGTAGCCCATGCCCAGGGCCACTTGGGTGACGTCCGCGCCGACAAGCTCGCAAAGGGCGGCCACCGCATTGATATACGAAATCTTCATGGCAAGGAAGCAGTTGGATGCGTGCTTGATAAGCTCGGCGCTCTTGATGTCCGTCACGACCAGCGGCGCCTTCAACGGCTCGAAGAGCTTTCGGATGATCGCCTCGGCGCGCGGGCTTTCGACGCCAGCCACGACGCGGTCGGGATGGAAGAAGTCCTGCACCGCAGATCCTTCGCGCAGGAATTCCGGGACAGAGGCCACGTCGAACTCAGCCCCGTTGCCGTTGTACAGACGTATGGTCCGCTTGACCCACTCGCCCGTGCGCACGGGCACCGTGCTCTTTTCGATGATGAGCTTGTATCCCGTGAGGTTGCGCGCAATCTCGCGGGCGACTGCTTCCACGTAGCTCATGTCCGGTGAGCCGTCCTGTTTGGACGGCGTGCCCACGGTGATAAAGATGGCCTCCGCCGCGCTCACCCCCTCCGCCACGCTGGTCGTGAAACGCAGGCGCTCGTTCTGACGATTGCGTTTGACCAGCTCCTCCAGGCCCGGCTCAAAGATGGGCAGGACGCCCTGGTTGAGGAGAGCGACCTTTTGCGTATCGTTGTCCACGCAGGTGACAGTGTTGCCCAGGTCCGCCATGCAGGCGCCCGTCACGAGCCCCACATGCCCCGCACCCACGACGGTCAAATTCATTGCTAACTCCTTGACACCGGTCCGAAACAGTCTAACCCACGTCTATCCAGATACCAGAAGCACGACCCCCGCGGCTACCGCCCAGAGGACGACAGTGGCAAGCAGTGCGCGGTCGGAGAAAAGGACGTCCTCCGGACTCCCCCCCAGGTTACGCACATGCATAAGGTAAAGATAGCGAAATATGCCGTAGATTACAAAGGGGATTGTCAGCATCATCGCGTTGTTCTTCGGCAAATTGGGTGCGCTGAATGTGTAAAGGCTGTACGAAATAAGCAGGGACGGGGTAATGACAGCGATCATCTGGTCCAACAGAGCGGGCGTGTACTCCCTGAGCGCCTCCCTGTGAACGGCGCTTCCCTGCCCCAGCAGAACCAATTCATTTCGGCGCTTGCCGCAGGCCAGGAACAGCGCCCCCAGGGTAGTACAGATGTAAAGCCAGGGCGATATGGGCACGTCTATGACGACGCCACCGGCGGCGGCCCGCAGGACGAATCCAGACGCCAACACCATGACATCCACTATAACGAGCTGCTTCAGGTAGAGCGAGTACCCCAGACTCAAAGCGCCGTACACCAGCGCGACAACGCCAAACAGCGGATTCAGCAGGAAACTGACGCTCAGGGCTCCCACGCCCATGACCGCGGCGGCGGCGCCCGCCATGCCCGGCGAGAGCCTCCCCGATGCGATGGGCCGGTTCCTCTTAGCAGGGTGCCGCTGATCACTGTCCCTGTCAATCACGTCGTTCACGAGGTAGATGGCGCTGGACAGAACGCAGAAAAGAGCGAAGGCCAGAGTGACCTGAAGAAAGGGCCTCAGAGCATGACCCAGATCACCGGGTGTCCACCAGAAATTAATCGTGAAAACCAAGGGAAGATAAAGCAGCAAATTCTTGGCCCACTGCTTCGCTCGCAAGGAAAGCAGAAAGGGCGAAAAAGCGTTCATCAGCCGGACCGACGACGTGGGTGCCATCATCGTGCCAATCATACCGAAGGACGCATTCGCGGTCAACTTATGCCGCCTTTCCCGGAGTCACGCGCCTCATAGGCGGTTGAATACCGAGCGACCGTCGTCTATACTGAGGGCACGCAATCGCCAATCTGGCAGATGCACAGGTAAGCTCAAGAAGTAACAATTGTGGAACTGAACAGGCTTCTACAACTTCTCTACAAGCGGCTCTGGCTCGTAGCCGTGGGCACCCTGCTGGTGACGGGGTTTACCTACTGGCTGTCCGCCATTACTCCGCCTGTTTTTGAAACCTCCGCCACCCTCTTCGTCGAGCAGCCCGTTAACCCCCAGGCGGACTCTCTCGGCTCCATCGCCGCCAGCCAGCAGCTGGCCCGCTCCTACGTCCTTCTGGTGACACAGCCCGCAGTCATGGAACAAGTCATCAGCGAACTGGGCCTCAAAATGACGGCCGCTCAGCTATCAAGCAAGGTAAGCGCCGCTCAGGTGCAGAACTCGCAGCTTATTCTGGTGACCGCCGCAGACAACAACCCCGCTCTGGCCCAGGCCCTTGCGAACAAGACAACCGAAGTCTTTGCCCGACAAATCACCAGGACTGTCCAGACCAAATTCGAGGACGCCAAGAAGGACCTGGACCGACAGATAGCCAGCCTTGAGAAAGACATAGACCAGACCCAGGCTTCCCTGGCCGCGCTGGGCGACTCCACCACCAGCGCCCGCGGCAGCGATCTGCCTCCTTTCGCCCGCATTGAACGGAGCCGCCTGGAGAGCAACCTCTTGCGTTCACAGACCCTTTACACCATTCTCCTCAAGAGCACCGAGGACTTCCGCCTGGCCGCCGCCCGATACGGGAGCCCCCTCACCATATCCGCCGTGGCCCAGATGCCGCGCTCTCCGGTCCGGCCCAACGTCCCTCTTAATACCCTCCTCGGATTCATGGCAGGCCTGATTGGAAGCGTCCTCGTAGCCGGAGCAGTGGAGTACCTGGAGGATACGGTGGACAGCCCCGAGGACATAGAGAAGCTGACGCGAGCGCCCATCATTGGGGACGTTGGCGCCTTGCCTTCACCCAAAGAGAAAAGCGGCTACGAACTTATAGCTCTTGACACCAAGGCGCAGGCCGCCGAGGCTTTCCGTAGCCTGCGGACCAATGTGGACTTCGCCATGGGCGAACGCCCACACTACTCTTTCCTTGTAACAAGCTCATTGCCGTCAGAAGGGAAGACCTTCATTGCTTCCAACCTGGCTATCGTCATAGCCCAGGCAGGCAAGAACGTTATCCTTGTGGATGGAGACCTTCGTCACCCCAACATCCACAGAGCATTCAGCACTTCTCGAGACGCAGGACTGACGACGGTCTTGATGGGAAAGGCCAGCGTGCAGGACGTATTGCGGCCTACCGATGTCCCGGGGCTGCGGCTCCTCCTTACAGGGCCTCTGCCGCCAAACCCGTCTGAGATACTGGACTCAGACCGTATGCGCCAAGTGTTGACCGATCTCAAGCAGATGGCCGACGTCGTTATCCTGGACAGCCCTCCCTTGCTTCCCGTGACGGATCCATCCGTGCTTGCAGGCATGGTGGACGGCGTCCTGCTCGTTGTAGATAGTACATCCGCCAAGCGGACGGCTTTGTCCCATGCCTGTGAGGACCTGGCGAAAGTCAACGGAAAGCTCATAGGCGCTGTGGTCAACAAGATCACCCCGCAAGGGGGCTATGGCCACTATGGGCGCTACAGGTACTATTACAGATACTACTATCGTTATTCCGACAGCGGCGACGGTCGCCAGCACCAGACCCGGCGCGACGGCCTTTTCGCGAACACCCTGGGGCGACTCCTCGCTCCTCGCCAGCACAAACGGAAAAGTCATTGATGGGCCCGCGGCTTCAAAACCGTTGCATTCTCCGCGCCATGTCCCCTGACGAGGCTCCCTAGTGCTCTCTCCATTTCGCGCACGCGCCGAGCAGGACATTGTCAGCCCCTATTTGAAGACAGGACTGCTCGTTCTTCTGGGACTGGCCACGGTGTACCTGCTGGCGCACGCCGTGACAGTCCTGGCGGCGGGCATCACGATCGGCACGCTAGTCCGCGAGGCCATTCCGCCGGTCATGGCCGCCGCCGTGTTTCTACTGGTGTGGGCCGCGGACATGCGCGGCGTGACACAGGGTCTCAGACCCAAGAGGATCGGCATAGGCGAAGTAGTCTCCATCCTTGTCATGACGATTCTCGTCGGCTTTTTCATCGTGAGTCTCGCTTCATTCTACTCCGTGACCTATCTCCTGGTCATTGGCTTGGCCATCGCCGGCGTCGCCACCTCCGCCATACTGGCCCTGACGTCTGACGGGCCCAGGCCTGTCGTGGCCTTTCTGCTTGCGTATCCCCTGATTGCCTATCTGGAGAGCGAATTCAACTTCCAGGCTACACTTGCCCAGGTTCTGACCATAGGGCCCTTTGACTTCACACCTTCTCTCGCTTTCATATGGATTCTGTCTCTGGCAGTGTTCCTGCGCAAGCTCGCGACAAGGCAGGCCCTGACGCGTACACGCCTGGACCTGTTCATTCTGGCGTGGCTGTTCGTGCTGTTCCTGTCGTCCCTTAACTCCCGACTACCGCTGGAAAGTCTCCAAGAACTGCTCAACGACACCACTATGCCACTGCTCTTCTTTGTCATCGTCAATCGTACTCACGCCCGCCAGGACATTATTACCCTGTGCGTGGCCCTTCTTATCGCTTCCTTCATTCGGCTCGCGATCCTGTTGTACTTCTATCTCTTCTTGCTGCAGCACGATATCTCCACTGGTCTCGGGGCCAGCATCTTCAAACTCGGTGTTCACATGGGCGCATTGGGATGGATAGCGTCCACCCTTTTACCGCTGTCTCTCGCCTTTGTGGCTTACTCGCCGCGCTTCAGGGCAAAGCTTGCCCTCTTCTGCCTCGCGGCCTTCAGCATCGCCGTGCTTTTCGCCGTACGCATTCGCTCCGCGGTCATCGCCGGCTTCCTTCCGGCTCTCCTTTTGATGGTCCAAGTCCGTGCGAAGGCAGCCTGGTACTTGACCGGGGCAATGGTTCTGACGGCGGTCCTGGTCTTGGCCATCGGCACCGAACCCCTGTGGCTCGACCGCTTTCAGTCGTGGACATCCTTACAAGCGATAGAGACGGAGCAGGCCCAGCGCCTTGACCTGTGGCAGGCCGCGGTCCGCATGACCCTTGACCACCCGCTTCTGGGCGTTGGCCTGCGCATGTTCGAAGAGGTCTCTCCTCAGTATTTGCGCACGGATTGGTCAGCCGAGGGTCGCGGCAGCTCTTATGCCCACGAAGTACTCCTTCACTACGCCTCCGCAGGCGGCCTGGGAGCTCTGGCGGCCGTCCTGGGGCTGCACTTCGTTGTCATTCAGACAGCATGGGCCATCGGTAGAAAGAGGTTTGACCCCCGCCTCCAGGCGCTGGCGCTGGGGTTATCCTGGGCTGCCATGAGTATGGTCATCAGCGGGCTGATCGGAGGCACGGGTTTCGCATCAGGCAACGCCCCGGACCGTCCCGCGGGACAAACAGATGCGGGGCTGTTTTTCTGGGTCGTGGTGGGCCTCGTGTTCACTACAGCGGCGCTGCGCCCGGAAGGTGAGAGGATTGGTGGATAGGTCAAATGCGCATCGCCATATGCTCACGTGCCTGCCTGTGACCAGCCTGCGCATATGCGTGCCGCGGGTTGTCGCGAGAACCCTGGCCGGGCACGACGCCCGCAGTCTTGATAACGGACGCGCCTCCGGTCCAATCCAAGTACACGCCCTTCCCACTCGCGGCATGTTGTAAGACCGCAATACAAGAACGGAGAACCACGTATTGGAGGCTAAATCGCCGAGCCTGTCACCCATCCCGCTTGTTGACCCTGTCATCTCGTTTGTCCGGGTCCACAAGTGGTTTCTTGTGGGGCTGGGCGTCCTGTACCTGGCCACGCGCCTGCCGTTCCTGTTCTTGGGGTACGGCGTGCGCAGCGATGCCTGGGGCGCGGCCCGCGCGGCGCGGGCGCTTCTGGAGAGCGGGACGTACGAGGTAGGCAGGTACCCCGGATACGTGCTGCACGAGCTTCTGAACGTGCCACTGGTGCTCATGGGGAGCTGGGCCACCGTCGCCGCGAGCGCCCTGGTTTACGCGCTGGCCCTCGTGGCCGTCATCTATATCCTGCAAGTCAATCAGCACAAGCATCCGCGTATCCTGCTCGTCCTCTTCGTCTTCTTCCCGCTGTTCTGGCTCAACAGCGTGGAGAACTTGGACTACGTCTGGAACCTGGCTGCCCATCTCATCGCCTTCGCCCTCCTCCTGAGCGGCCGTACGACCGCCTCCGCCATCGTATTCGGCATTGGCGTGGGGTTCCGCTTGAGCAGCGCCGTCATGATAGCTCCCTTCGCGCTCCAGCTCTGGCTCCAGCGCAGGTCCCTTTGGGCGGTGATCACGTACGGCGCCATCGCCGGAGTGGTGGGCGCCGCGCCCTATGCGCTTGTTTTCGTCACCTACGGTCTGACCGCCTTCCGCCCTCATATCCTGCCTTCCGGCGGCACTCTTGCAGACTACTTAATCAGCGCCGGCGCCACGACCGAGGCAGGGATAGGCCAGCTCAGCGTGTTCCTTCTCGTCATTGGCACCGCCGCCACCGCCACCGCTCTGGTACGCCAGTTTCGAGCGCGGCAAAGCGCGTGGGTGTACCTGTCCGTGATCGCCACGTCCTTCGGCAGCTGGGTGCTCTTCCGGTACTTGGGACACAACACCATCCTGTCAGTGGACCAGATCATACCGGCCTTCGCCTTTCTTCTGCTTCTCCTCGACATGTTCTGGAATAGGGTCCTCCTGGTGCTCCTCCTGTGCCTGTCCACTTTCTCCGGTATATGGATTGTCCGTTTAAACAACGTGCTTGAGCCACGGTATGCGGGGCTTCAGACCGGCCCAGGGCCCATCCTGACGAGCACGTGGATGCGACGCGATTACCTGGCCTTCCGCCAAGAGGCCTCGCGCTTCGTCTTCCCCGCGCGCGCCGTGGTCGTCTACGGCAGTCTGGGCAGCATCCTCACCACCGACAACCCTCAACTGGTCCGGCTGGCGGCATCCTACAGCACAATGCAGCGCCCCGGCAGCAACTTCGATATTCACGCCGACCCGCCATTCTGGGTGTCCATGACCGATCCCCAGACCGGTATACGCGGGCGCATTTTCGGCGAGGCGTACAAGCAAAAAGACGCTGATGTATACTATGTGTACCTTTTGGACAAAGAGGCAGCGGACATCTTTGCCGCGCGGGGCTACGCCTTCTACCACATCACAGGAAGCGACAGGTACAACATGAGGGCGATAGGGATTGACCTCACAAGCACCAACTCACGCGAGATTAGATTTCCCAACTCAATAGCGTCCTCCGGCGTGCCGGAGAGGCGTTGATGCCGCTACACCTGGCCGTCTCCCCCGCCCAACCATGAGCACACGCCTTCGCATTTGCTACATCGGCTGGAGCGACTATCCCCACCTTCTGCGCTGGGCCAAGTGGTTCGCGGCCCGCGGTCATGACGTGCACGTCCTCGCAAGCAGCCCCGTTCCCGCGCCGGGCGTTGCGATGCATGACATCCTGCCCGCGCCGTCGGGACTCCCCCGGTGGCGGCGGTACCTCCAGGGAGAAGTCAACGTCAGCGCGGCGTACTGGCTTCGGACGGCCCTGCGCGTGCGGCGGCTGGTCCGGGAGATCAAGCCCGATATCCTGCACTCCCACTCGCTGTACTATCCCGGCCACATGGGCGCGCTGACCGGCTTTCAGCCCTACGTCATCACCGCCTGGAGCTACGACGACGCCACGCTCGGTTACGCCCCTTGTGCGGCGAGCCGGCCGCCGCGCCGCCTCTTCGCCCGCTACGCTCTCGGACGCGCCCATCTCGTCACCGGCATCTCGAACGACCTGGTGCATGCGATGGTGCGCGCGGGCGCCCCGGCAGACAGGACCGTACAGTTCAATTGGGGCGTCGACCTCCAAAGGTTCAACCTCACCCAGTCCCGCGCGGACGCCCGCCGCACCCTCGGTCTGCCGGAGGATGTCCCCGTCGTCCTCTCCGTCCGCAACCTGGGCGACCCGTGCAACGTGGAGACCCTCGTCCGGGCTATTCCAGACATACTTCGCCGCGCGCCGGAGACGCACTTCGTCTTCACTTGGAACTACGCACAGCCGGACCGGCTTCAATGGGTCCAGGACCGTGTGCGGGAATATGGCGCGCAGGAGAGTGTACGACTAGTGGGTCGCGTGCCCCACGAAGAGCTGGCGGCGTACTACCGCGCCGCGGACGTCTTCGTCTCGCTGGCCTTCTGGGACTCCGGGCCGATCTCAATGGTGGAGGCGATGGCGTGCGGCGCCGTGCCGGTCATGGGCGCGCTGCCCGGCGTCAGAGAGTGGATTACGGACGGCGAGAACGGCCATCTGGTCTCCCAGACCGACGCGGCCCAGGTGGCCCGGACGATTGTGGACGTCTTAGAGCATCCGGACAAGCGGCGGGACATCGCCTGCGCGAACTGGCGTATTATTCAGGAACGCGCTGATTTCAACGAGCGCATGCTATTCCTGGAGCAGACGTATCGAAACCTACTAGGCTAGTCACAGGAGTACCATAAGGGCACACCGTCTTCCTCACCTGTCCAGAGATACAGACCTGAAGGTAAAAGAGGACGGTCCGCTCAAAAAGGGGAGGGCTTCCGTGCCACACCGACGATCGACCCCGCCGCCGTCTATCTACACCAAGGAATACTACACATCCATGTGTTTCGGCCATAACGAGTTCGGTCGCGGTGAACTCGCAAGCACTTTCAGACGTGCTCTTGAGTATATACAGCCCGGGACGGGGCAACGCATACTCGATATGGGGTGCGGCCGCGGCGAGATGGCAAGGGCCTGCCACATAGCCGGCGCTGATGTCGTCGGTATGGACTACTCGAAGGACGCCACGTCACTTGCCAAAGACTTCGTCGGCGTCGGAAGGGTTCTTCAAGCCAGCGGCACGCACCTGCCCTTCCCAAGTGACTCCTTCGATTGGGTCATTATGCTGCAGTTCGTGGAGCATTTGAGCGAGGACGACATGGCCTCGTGCCTGAACGAGACGCGCAGGGTACTGCGACCAAAGGGAAAGCTATTAATCCTGACGGACAACCCCTGGCATGATTTTTACGAAGCTCTCCGCAGGACATATCGATGGCTGCGTTACCACGAAGACTTGAAAGCGCCGTCTTCCAGCGAAGAAATGTACCACGTCAATGTGCGCAGCCCCATCTATTGGGTCCGCTTCTTGAAAGCACGCGGGTTCAAGAACGTTCACGCCTGGTTCACAGTAACGCCGTCCGATGCGTGGTGGAAGAACATCGTGCGCCGCATGCTATTCTTCTGTACGATAGACACTTGGTACATCGCGGAGAAGACCTCCTGATGTAGCGCGACGTTAGAGAGTCGTTTGGCCGAAAACAAGGGATAGGGTCGCCGCTCCAGGCTCACGAAAGCAGCCCAAGTCCCGAGAGATCGCCTGCGCGAACTGGCGTATTATTCAGAAACGCGCTGATTTCAACGAGCGCACGCTATTCTTGGAAAAGCAATACCTGGGTCTGGCCCATACAGGGAAAAGGACATGAAAAAGGACCACTTCGTCATTTCCAAAGAACACCACGTATCCGATGAGTGGAGCTCGGTCTGGGACCAGCTCTCTCTGGAGCAGACGCTTCGAGATATTCCGAACGATGCACTGACGGGCATCTTCTCCCAGCACATGCGAACAGACGGCCCCATACTTGAGGCGGGATGTGGCATGGGCCGTTGGGTTGCCCATTTGACTAGCAAGGGCTTTAAGACCTGGGGAGTGGACAATAGTCTGATTGGGCTCAAAAAAGGGATAGCGCACGATTCGTCGCTCCCTGTTGTCGCGTCCGACGTGCGCTATCTCCCTTTTCCCGATGGCTATTTCACTAACTACATATCCATCGGCGTGATCGAACACTTCATCGACGGGCCCGAGGCCGTTCTTGAAGAGGCCAGCCGCGTCCTGGCGCCCGGAGGCATCGCGTTCGTTTCCGTCCCGTGTCAGAACGCCGTCCGCACAACGAAGATGAAGTTACACGGTCTCTTCAACCCAGCGAGCAGGAGCGCGGCCCAAAATTCCACGGATACGCACGACGACCAGTCCGACCACTTCTTCGAGTATTACTTCACCCCACAAGAGCTTCATTCCTTGCTCCAGAAAGTGTCCCTGCGAGTTGTTGCATCAATCCCCATGCACCCTGTCTACGGACTGGCTGTTGATTTCCCCTTCTTTATCGAGCGAGGCAGCAGTCTGCTTTATCGCACTAAGATCACGTGGATAGGACGCCGGATAGCAGGGCTGCTTTACCGGATCTCGCCGTGGGCCTCCGCTCACATGGTGATGTGCGTGGCCGTGAAAGAAGGCAATGCTCCGCACGCGCGCGCTATTCGCTATTGACATTGACGCATGGTATTCTGCGCAGAAGCCTGCCTAGTCGGTGTACACCCAGGCATCAACGCTGTGGATGCGCATTGATCGGGGAGTCACAAACTCAACGCATGAATCGAGGTCCTGCTATGACAGAAGTCTCGCCCATGGATTTGCCGAATTTCATCCCCATTCATCGTGCCGCGCCGTCCATGTACGGCTTCGAACGCCGGGCGCGGGAAGTCCTGCGTCGCCACCTTCGGGCCGATGACCATACTGTGCTGGACATGGGTTGTGGTAACGGCCTCTGGCGGTTCCTTTTCCCCCCCGATAAGTCCTACACGGGCATAGACGTAGTCAACAAGCTTTTCTCGGAAAAGCGGGCCCCCAACGTCGCATTTTCTGTGGCGGCTGCTGAAAATCTGCCTTTCCGCGATGAGTCGTTCGACTTTATCCTGTCCAGTTGCGTCCTGGAGCACGTCCACGACGACCTTGCCACCGTCAACGAAGCTTTCCGCGTTCTGCGACGCGGCAAATACTTCTTTATCGTTGTGCCCAGCGTGCTGTCCGTTATCTATCATGAGCTTCCGTTTCTTCCGCTGAAGCTGTTCGGAAAGAACATGGGACATGGCGATCGCTACTACACTCGCTCCCGTCTGCTCAAGGTGCTCACCAGCGCCGGGTTCGAGATAGTGTCCACCGGCTTCTCCATGGGCTTTTGGGGCAACACCCTTACCATACTGGGCACGTACAAAGACATCGGTTTATGGTATGTTCGCGGCCTGCTTAACGAGTTCCTTCCGAGACCGATAAACAACCCCATGTTCACCTTCAGTTCAGTATGGGGCGCTCGTAACGCCAGCGAACTTTGCGCCGCTCACGCGCAAGAGCTTGCGCAACAGACCATCATTTCCCGCATCTATGTCGGTGCGCAAAAAACATGCTATGCGCTTGACAACGCCATTCCCTGGCCCTGGGGTGGCGAGTTCGCGATTGTATGCAAGAAGCCCTGATGAACGCTACCCCGATGAGGCTTGACCCATTCAAGCCGTCACCTCTGCTGCGCGCGCATGGCTAACCACGGGCGCCGCGTTTTCTTCCTGCTGCCCCACGTTGAGATACGCGGCGGCAACAAGACCGTTCTGGAGGTCGCCGACCGCCTGATGGAGCGGGGCCACGCCGTGCACGTCCTGACGGACACCGGCAGGCGCCCCGACTGGTTGGACGTCAGGGCCCCCATAGAGCCGCGCGAACGCTGGCGGAAACGCATCACGGACGACGACATCGTAATCATGACCTGGGACTATGATGCCGACTATCTTCTGGACGTCCGTGGTTACAAGGGCTATTACATTCAGCACTTCATGCACTTTGTCGAGGATGTCTTCAAGCTGCCCCTGGACTTCTTTGTCAGCGTGTCGTCCTACGTCCAGACGCACACACTGGAGACCTATGGCGTACACTCGCACCTCATCCTCAACGGCATTGACCACGCCGTCTTCCGTCCGCGCGCCGACGTCATGCGCGTGGACAACCGCGTGATGACCCTCGGCTGGAGCGGATGGAAAGGCGCCGAGGACGTGGAGAAGGCAATCAAACTTGTGCGCGCGCAGGGCCAGCCTGTTGACTTCACGTCCGTGCACAACCTCTCATCGGAGGAGATGGCCCGCGCGTACTGCTCCTCCGCCGTGTACGTCTCCGGCTCCTGGTACGAGGGCTTCGGCTTGCCCGTTCTGGAGGCTATGGCTTGCGGCTGCGCCGTCGCCACCACCGACAGCAAAGGCATCGACGACTTCGCCATTGATGGCGAGACCTGTCTCAAGGTGCCGCCGCGCGATCCCCAGGCAATGGCGGAGGCGGTGCTGCGCCTCCTGCGGGACCCCGGCCTGCGGCAGCGGCTGGCCGTCAACGGACTGGCCGTGGCGCAGCGCTTCGGCTGGGAGCGCAGCATTGACGCATGGGAAAACCTGCTGGGCCTGCGGACAGGCCGACCGCTGTTCCTGGAGACGGGAGCGCAAAAAGGGCTGGCCGCATCCTCGCCGGAAACCCTGCAGGTCATGCGCCGCGTCCGCCAGACCTGCGCCCGGCGCCGACGCGGGGAGCGCCTTGCCCGCGTCAAAAGCGCGCTGCGCCGGGTCCTGCCCTTTCGATGACCTGCCTGGCCCACGCCGCCCCAGCACACCTTACCTCTAAAATCGTCTATACTGGATTGCCAGTTTGACCATGCACACCTATGTGCAGCCGCCTATTTATCTTGAAAGAGGCCGATGAGCGCCACCCCGTTCCTGAGCGTGGTCATCCCCACCTACAACCGCCTGCCGCAGCTCCGTCAATGCCTGGACGCGCTGTACTGGCAAAGCTACCCCCTTGCCGACTACGAGATCATCGTGGTGGACAACGGTTCCACGGACGAGACTCCGCGCTTCCTGGCCGACGTGAAGCCGCCGCCCGATGTGACGCTCTTCACCCTGCGCGAGACCAAGCGGGGCCCCGCGGCGGCGCGCAACCACGGCATCCGCCACGCCCGCGGCCACATTGTGCTCATCACCGGCGACGACATCACGGCGCCGCCCGACCTGCTGGAGCAGCACGCCGCCTGGCACCGCCGCCTGCCGGACGAGCATGTGGCCGTCCTGGGGTTGACGACATGGGACCCGCACAAACCCGTAACCGCCTTCATGCACTGGCTGGAGAACGGCGGCCCGCAGTACAAGTTCGGCTCCATCACCGACAAGGACAACGTCTTCTACGGCCACTTCTACACCTCCAACGTGTCGTTGAAGCGCAGCTTCATCATCGCCGTCGGCCTGTTCGACGAGGACTTCCCGTATGCCTCGCACGAAGACACGGAGCTGGCCTATCGGATGTCCCGTATGGGCATGCGCCTCGTCTATAATGAGCATGCCGTGGGCTACCATGACCACTACACGACGCTGGACAGCGCCCTGCGGCGCATGGAGAAGGTAGGCGAGACGGAAGGCATGTACCGGCTCAAGGCGCACGGGGAAGCACCCGACACTGCCCTCCTCCACGAGCCTTCCGCCCTGCGGCGTATTCTGGGACGGGTCAAGTTCAACGCGCTGTTGACCGTCGGGCGGGCGACGGAACGCTGGGTTATCCTGCCGGGCGTCTACGCCTACCTGCTGGACAAGGCCCACGTCATCGGCCAGCGGCGCTGGGCGCGACAGTACACCGCCCGTGCTGAAAGGCGCTAGACGACGCATGTTCCAGAATAACCACGACAAACTCTGGGTGGACGTGTCGCCTGCCTGCCGCCTGTGGGGCAGCCCCTCACGGCCGTTTTTCGTCGTTGAGCCTTTTGGGGCTGACCAGCCTGACCTCCATCACGGTGATCGCGCAAAAGGTGGGGCCAGCTTGAAGTCAACCCAAAGAACTCGGTTTGCAGAGCTTGCGTAAACATATGAAAGGCGTCGTCCTCTCGGGAGGCAAAGGCAGCAGGCTCCGCCCCTTCACCTACACAGGGGCCAAGCAGCTCGTGCCCATCGCGAACAAGCCCATCTTGTTCTACGCGCTGGAGCACCTGGTGATGGCGAGTATCCGGGACATCTGCATCATCGTCGGAGAAACCGGTGATCAGATCAAAGCCGCTGTCGGCGACGGCGCGCGCGTCGGGGCCCGCGTGTCCTACATCGAGCAGCCCGCGCCTTTGGGGATCGCCCACGCCGTCGGCCTGGCGCGCGACTTCGTGGGGCGGGACAGGTTCGTGGTCTTCCTGGGCGACAACTTCATCCTCGGCGGCATTCAGCCATTCGTGGAAAGCTTTCAGGCCCGGAACCAGGACTGCCAGATACTCCTGCACGAGGTGCCGAACCCCTCGGACTTCGGCGTTGTGGCCCTCAAGGACGGGCGCATCGCCTCCATCGAGGAGAAGCCCAAGTCCCCGCCGAGCAACCTGGCGATCGTCGGCATCTACATGTTCGACTCGTCCGTCTTCGAAGCCATAGACCACATCCGTCCCTCATGGCGCAATGAACTGGAGATAACCGACGCCGTTCGGTATCTGTTGGAGAATGGCCGCAACGTGGGGCATCAAGTCCTCACTGAGCCGTGGATTGACACGGGCAAACGGGACGACCTGCTGAACGCCAACCGCCTTATTCTGGGAAGCCTGACCGCCTGCGATCAAGGCGCCGTTGACGCCGAGACACATGTCACAGGAATGGTGATCATTCAGAACGGCGCCAGAGTGGAAAGGAGTGTCTTGCACGGCCCGTGTATCATTGGAGAGAACACGGTTGTGCGAGACTCGCGCATTGGGCCGTACACATCAATCTACCACGACTGCCATGTAGAAGGGAGCGAAGTGGACAACTGCATCGTCCTGGAGCACAGCTCCATTGTTGACATACCGGGCCGTCTGACCGAGAGCGTCATCGGCCGTTACGTGGAGGTGTCCCGCTCCACGCACCGTCCTGCTGCATCCAAGCTGGTCCTTGGCGACCACAGCAAAGTCGAGTTCCGGTAAGAGCGCGATGACCTCCCGTACGGTGCTCGTAACAGGCGGCGCGGGCTTCATCGGCAGCAACTTCGTCCGCCATGCCCTGTGCGCTCACCAGGACTGGCGCGTCATCAATCTGGACAAGCTGACGTACGCAGGCAACCCCGCCAATCTTCGCGACATCGAAAAAGACCCGCGCTACCGGTTCGTCCACGGCGACGTCTGCGACACGGCGCTGGTGGACTCTCTGCTGCCCCAGGCCGACACCGTCGTCAACTTCGCGGCGGAGACGCACGTGGACCGCTCGCTGCGGGACGAGACCCCGTTCGTCCTGACCAACGTGTACGGGACGTCCGTCCTTCTGTCGGCCGCCCTGCGCCACAAGACTCCCCTCTTTCTGCACATCTCCACCGACGAGGTGTACGGCGACATGCCGCCCGGCGCCTCTGCGCGGGAGACCGACCCTCTGCAGCCTCGCAATCCCTACTCCGCCAGCAAAGCGTCCGCCGACCTGATGTGCATGGCTTTCCACACGACCCATGAGTTGCCCGTCATGGTCGTGCGGATGACCAATAACATGGGGCCGTACCAGTACCCGGAGAAGGCGGTCCCCCTGTTCGTCACGAACGCCTTGGACGACAAGCCGCTGCCCGTCTATGGCCGGGGACTGCAGGTGCGGGACTGGCTTTATGTGGACGACGCATGCGAGGCCCTAGACATCGTGTTGCAGCACGGGGCGCCAGGGCACATCTACAACGTGGCGGGCGGCAACGAGCGCCCCAACATTGAGACGGCGCGCGCCATCCTGCGCATCCTGGGCAAGCCTGAATCGCTCATCACCTTCGTTGAAGACCGCAAGGGCCATGACCAGCGGTACAGCCTGGACGCCTCACGCGTGCGCGGCCTGGGCTGGCGACCGGCGCACACCTTCGAGACTGCCCTGGAGCAGACGGCGCGCTGGTACCGCGAGAACAGCCAGTGGTGGCGGCCCATCAAGGAGGGCGACTTCGCTCAATACTACGCCCGGCAGTACGCGGGCCGGTCCGCTGGAAAGCTGCGCGCACGCAAGGGATAGCGTCTCCAAGGAGGCTGCCGTGATTCATGGCGTTGAAATCAAAAAACTCGCTCCGAACGTGGACGAGCGAGGCTATCTCATGGAGATACTCCGCACCGACGACCCGCTGTTCACACGCTTCGCGCAGACCTACGTCTCGCTGAACTATCCGGGCGTGGTGCGCGCGTGGCACTATCATAAAAAGCAGAATGACTTCTTCTGCACCGTGCGGGGCATCACCAAGATCGTCCTGTACGACATGCGCGAAGACTCGCCCACAAAGGGCGAGGTGCAGGAGTTCTTCGTCGGCGAGCAGAACCCCGTCGTGCTCAAGGTCCCCATCGGTGTTCTGCACGGCTACAAGACCGTGGGCGACGAGCCATCTCTCCTGCTGAACTTCCCGGACAAGCTGTACGACAGGAATGACCCGGACGAGTACCGCCTGCCCTGGAACTCCGATCAGGTGCCCTACGACTGGGCCATCAAGATGCGCTAGAAATGGATATTTGATGCAGGCCTGGCCTCTGGTATCCGTCGTCATCCTGAACTGGAACGGCAAGCAGCATCTGGAGTACTGCCTGCCGTCCGTGCTGGCCACGGACTATCCCAACTACCGGGTCATCGTGGTGGACAACGCATCCGCCGACGGCTCGTGCGCGTACGTCCAGTCATCCTTTCCCGGCGTCGTTCTGCTGCGCAACGCTGAGAACCTCGGCTGGTCGGGGGGCAACAACGTGGGCATCCGGTACGCCATGACCCAGGGCGCCCGCTTCATTGTCCTGCTGAACAACGACATGAAGGTGCATCCCCGCTGGCTGGCGGAAGCCGTCGCCGCCGCCGAAGCGAATCCGCGCGCCGGGGTCATCGGCTTTCAGGTCTTCGGCGAGTACGGCAAAGAGCCTGTCGAGCGCTTCGACCAGGCCTGCCGTGACTGGCAACCGGCCAAGCCCCAGACTGCGACGCACGTGGGCGGCTGCGCCATGTTCATGCCCGCGGACGTGTTCCGCGCCATCGGCCTGATTGATGATGCCTACTTCGCCTACGGAGAGGAAGATGATCTGGAGGCCAGGACCCGCAGAGCGGACTTCGCGCTGATGCGTGTGAACGTCCCCCTCTGGCACTACTCGGAGGGCTCGTCCGTGCGGATACGTTGGAAGGCATCCGTCCTCACCATGCGGAACCGCATCCGTTACCTCATCAAGAACGAGAGCCTGGGCACCACCCTGCGGCAGGTCGCCCTCGTCCTCCACATAAGCTGCAACCCTTTCGCGCATACCAGTCAAGGCTTCGCCTACCACCGGCGGCTGCGGCCTTCCAACGTGCTGGTGAACGCCGGCCTGCTGGCCTACGCCCTGGGGTGGAACCTCGTCCACCTGCCCCAGACGCTGGCCGCCCGCCGACGGGACAACCGGGCCATCGCATCCTATCTCAAACTGATGGCGACAGCCCCGGATTCCGGCCGCCTGCCGACGCAGGCTCCTCCGCCGTGACCTCCAACCGGACTATCGCAGGGGGGTTCCTCTGGACGGGAGGCGCCACCTACGTCGGCCAGGTCATGTCAACGATCGCCACCCTGCTCCTGGCAAAGTACGTGCCGGTAGCGGACCTTGGCATCTTCAGCCTCGCCAGCGTGGTCATCGGCTGGCTGGCCCTGGTCCGAGGGCTGGGACTGGGCGTGGCGCTGCTCCACGAGGAACAAGACATCCATGAGGCCAGCGCCACCGCGTTCTGGCTGCTGCTCGCGGCGGGCACTCTGCTTGCGGCCCTGTCGCTGCTGGCGGCGCCGCTGGCCGCGCGCGCCTTCTCCAGCCCGGCGATGCAACCCGTGGTGCAGGTCCTGGGCATGAGCTTCATCCTCTACGGCCTGACATCCGTCCAAGAGACGCTGCTCATCAAGGAGTTGCGCTTCCGCGTACGCGCCCTCACGGGGCTGGCGGGGACGCTCGTCTATGCAGCGATGGCGATCATCCTCGCCGTCCAGGGTCTGGGTGTGTGGAGCATCGTCTATGCCCAACTGGCGCAGATGGTCTGCCAGGGCGTGATTTACTGGACTATCTCTCCGTTCCGCCCTTCGTTCCATTTCAACTGGGCCGTGGCGAAACGGCTGCTCCGATTCGGCAACTCCGTGTTCCTGAACGACGCGCTCATCTTCCTGATTCTGACTCTGGACAGGCCGATTCTTGGCCGCGCCCTCGGCGTCGTGGCGGTGGGCCACTACGACTTTGCCTACCGCCTGGGCAACTACCCCCAGTCCATGGTGACGAACAACCTCTACGCGGTCATCCTTCCCGTCTTCACGCGGCTCCGCGGGCAGGCGGTAGAGCTCAAGCGCGTGTACCTGACCACCATCCGGTACATAACCTACATCTCCGCGCCAATCGCCTTCGCCCTCGTCCTCCTCGGTCCGCCGTTCCTGCGCCTTCTCTACGGCGATAAGTGGCTGCCTGCCATCCCGCTGCTGCAGACGATTGCATTTTTCGGCCTGATATCGGCCATCGCAGGCCCCACGGGCAGCGTTTTCTACGGCATGGGCAAGCCTGTTCGCCAGCTTCTTATCCATATCGTCAAGTTCGCCGCGCTGTTTCCGGCCCTGTACTTCGTGGCGCTCAGCTACGGCGCAATGGGCGTGGCCATCTATATCACCGCCGTCAGCCTCGCGCTGGGCATCGTCTCCGTCCTGTGGACAAACCACATGCTGGACATCCGCCCTCTTGAGTACCTGGGCGCTATCACTGGACCTCTCGCGCTGGCCGGAGGGCTGGCCGCCGCGGGGCTGGCCGCCACCCCCCATCTGCCCGTCCCGGCGGACAGCATCCCCGGCTTTCTCATCCTGGCGGTCTCCTTCGGCGGCGCCTACGCTGGCCTGCTGCTCCTCTTCGACGGGGGCCTGCGCTCGCGGATGTCCAACCTGCTCGCACATCCTGTCCACACCTTCGCCACGCTCCTTGCGGAAGGAAACAAAAAAGGCTAACATGGGCCGCTGCTTTCCCCTGCTGACCGGCGTGGAGTTCGGTCATCCATGAGAGCAGCTTTCTGGAGTCAAACGCGCCGTCTGGAGAATGTGTCCGGGCCGTGCACGTTCACTTGGTCTGCCGCCCGCGCCAATGCGGAAGAGGCCGGCAGCCATCGTGACCATGCCGCCCGACGAGGAGAAACAACCCGTGTCTCTGGGTCTCTGGCGACACCTGCTTCCCCTTCGACTCCTGTTGTACCGCGTCCTGCCGTCCTCCTGGCGGCTCGCGGACCGCGCCGGCAGGCGTCGGTACCTGGCCTCGCTGCAGAAGCAGGGCATCGTACGACTCAACCTGGGCTGCGGCGATATGCCGCTTTGGGACTACATCAACGTGGACAGCATAAGCCCCTTGGCTGACGTTCGCCAGGACGCCCGCTCGCTGACCGCATTTTCCGACAACTCGGCCACGGAGATTCACAGCAGCCACATGATTGAACACCTGCCACGGGCAGACGTGGAGAAAGCCCTGTGCGAGTGGCACCGCGTCCTGAAGCCCGGAGGGAAGCTGATTATCCGTTGCCCCAACTTCGAGATAGCCGCGAGGGCTTTTCTGGAAGGCGATGACGTGTTCAGACAGGGATGGGGCATGGTCTTCGTCTTCGGCGACGACAGGGAGGGCATGCGGCACACCAACGGCTTTACGGTGGCTTCCCTGCGGGACGCTGTCGAGAAGGCCGGATTCACGGCGTGCCATGTCCGCGCGACCGAGAGCATTCATGCGCCGCAGGACTTCAAGTACAGAGCGGTCGCCGACCTGCTCTGCGAGGCCGTCAAGCAGGCGCCGGACAAACGGGGCTGAACGCCGCGACCTCGGCGGCGCCCGCGGTGCACCCTGCAGCCGCGACGGCTGGCCGACCGACTGGGACAGCGCTCCATCTCCTCCCTGCCGGGAGCATCGCACGTGTCGCCGACGGTTGGACCTGGCCTCCACGTGCGTCCAGTCCGGCTCCTTGCGAAAGGAGCGTGAACAAAGTAATATGAAGCACTGGTTTTCGTCACCGCGCACGTGTCCAACATCTCACTGGAGGTACTCATGATACAGGGAGTCCAGCAAGTTCCTCTGGTAGCCCATGTGGATGACAGAGGCTACCTGATTGAAATCGTCCGCGCCAACGACCCGCATATGCACAAGTTTGGCCAAGTGTACATTGTCGGAGACCCCGTCCGCGGCGCCATCCGTGCCTTTCACAAGCACAGGGACTTATGGGACTATTTCTTCATCAGCCACGGCTCGGCCAAATTCGTGCTGGTGGATGACCGGCCGGAAAGCCCAACTTACAAGCAGATGGACACGTTTGTCACGTCCGGACGCAACCCCAGCCTGATTGTCGTACCTCCGGGCGTCTTCCACGGCTGGATGTCGCTTGAAGACGACACGCAGATGATCAGCACCGCAACCGAGGTGTACAACCGCGAGAAGCCCGATGAGGTACGCGTTCCTCCGGATTCTTTCGGTGACGTCTGGACGGTAAAGGGGCGGTAGTCCCTGACGAAAGTCGCCCGCAAGCGAGGAGAGCCACAATGAAAGTCCTGGTTGTCGGCGGAGCAGGATATCTGGGCAGCGTGCTGGTCAACGAGCTCCTGGAGCGCGGCTACGCCGTTCGGGTATTCGATCGCCTCTTCTTCGGTGACGGCGGCCTGAGCGACGTGCGCGACAGGGTGGACCTCATAGCTGGCGATGTCCGGCAAATGGACCCCTCCGTCCTGGAGGGCGTTGACGCCGTGATCAACCTCGCCGGTCTCTCCAACGACCCGACCGCGGAGTACAACCCGCAGGCCAACCATCAGATGAACACGGTCGCTGCGGAGTCGCTCGCCCGCCTCTGCCGCGAGCGCGGCATCCGGCGGCACATCCTCGCGTCATCCTGTTCCATCTACGATATTGGGGTCGGAGCGCCGGAAAAAGACGTCCTTCTGGACGAGGAAACGCCGGTAGCGCCCAAGGCGGCCTACTCCTCCTCCAAATACAAGGCGGAGAAAGCCCTCCTGGCCCTCCGCAACGAGCACTTCTGTCCCGTCCTCCTCCGCATGGGGACGCTCTTCGGCTTCAGCCCGCGTATGCGGTACGACCTGGTCATCAACACCTTCGTCAAGGACGTGCTGTCGCACGGCCATCTCACCGTCCACTACGGCGGCGAGATGTGGCGTCCGCTGGTCTCGGTCAAAGACGCCGCGCGAGCGTACATTGTCTGTCTGGAAGCGCCCGAGGAAAAGGTCAGCGGACAACTCTTTAATATCGTGTACGACAACTTCCGCATCTCAGAGGCGGCGCTGCGAGTGCGCGAGACCTTGAGCGCGCGGAATATCCCTGCCGAAGTGCGCGTGGACTACAGCTATCGGGGTGTGCGCACGTATCGGGTCTCCGGGAGGAAAATTCTGCGCGCGCTGGAGTTCAAGCCCCTCATCAGCATTGAAGACGCCGTGCGGGAGATGGTCGGCGGCATTGCGAAGCGCCATTTTGAAGATTTCGACAATCCGCGGTACTACAACATCCGCTGGATGCAACTGCTGGAAGAGGCGGACCGCATAGTCAAAGTCACGGGCCATATCTTCGACCTTCCAGCGACTGCGGATGACAAGCTCGTGCAGCTCCCTACGAAGCGCAGCAAAGCCACTTAGACGCCGCCCATTCTACTTTGTTCGCAAGCTGAGACCTTCACAGGTATGCGTACCCTCCTCATTGGCGCCAACGGGCAACTCGCCACGGACATTCTGAGTGTCCTCCCATCCGGCGACACCGTCCCGCTGACGCACCAGCAACTGGACGTGTGTGACTACGGGGCTGTGCGGAAGGCCGTGGAGACACACCGGCCCGACGTCGTGATCAACACCAGCGCCTTCCACAAAGTGGACGTGTGCGAGGACGAGACCGTCAGACCCTTTGAAGTCAACGCCCTGGCGGTGCGCAACCTCGCCGTGCTGGCGCGGGAAACGGGCTTCACGCTGGTGCACTTCAGCACGGACTATGTGTTCAGCGGCGCCAAGGGACGCGCGTACAACGAGGACGATGCCCCCGGACCATTGAGCGTTTACGGTGTGTCCAAGCTCGCGGGCGAGTACTTCGTGCGGACGCTGTGCTCCCGCTACTATCTGATTCGCACATCGGGACTGTACGGCGTCGCGGGCGCCAGCGGCAAGGGTGGCAACTTCGTGGAGACGATGCTGCGGCTCGCACGGCAGGGCGGCCCCATCCGCGTCGTCAACGACCAGACGTCATCCCCCACCTACACGCACGACCTTGCAGGCAAGGTGGCGGAGTTGATAGAAACCGGCAAATACGGCTTGTACCATGTGACCAACAGCGGTCCCACCTCATGGTACAATTTTGCTCGTACCATATTCCGGCTCGCCGATTTGGACGTGGACATCCAGCCAGTCACGAGTGAACAGTTCGGAGCCAGGGCGCGACGCCCCGCCTGGTCCGTCATGGCGAACCGGAACTTGAAGCGCGCCGGCCTGTCCCCACTGCGCCCCTGGCGGCAGGCGCTTGCGGGCTACCTTCGTGTGAGGCATCCTGAACTGTGAATCGCACCTGCGCCATCCTTGTCCTGAACTACAACGGAAGGGCGCTCCTGGAGGAGAACCTCCCCGGGGTCGTGGCGGCGGCCCGCTACGCTGGCGCCCGTCACGACGTGATTGTAGTGGACAACGCCAGTGCCGATGACAGCGTGCCGTTTGTGCAGGCACGGTTCCCTGACGTCAAAGTCATGCGCATGGCCCAGAACAGGCGACTGTTCTCCTACAATGACGCTGTCCGCGCCTGCTCCCATGACTGCGTCATTCTGCTCAACAACGACATCCGTGTGCAGCCGGACTTCATCCCACCCCTTCTGGAAGGCTTCAACGACCCCGCCGTCTTCGCCACGACGCCAAAAGTCCTCTCGGACAACCCCGTGGAAGTCTACTTGGAACCGTGCCCCGGCGTTTTTCATCAGGGCCTCCTGGGCACCGGCCGCACCGGCCAGCCAGCTGGACCGGGTCAGACGCTGCTGGCGCACGGCGGCGCCTCCGCGTACGACCGTGAGAAATTCGTTGCAATGGGCGGGTTTGACATGACGTATTGGCCGGAGTATTACCAGGATGTAGCCATTTCCTACCTGGCATGGATGCGCGGCTACAAGATACTCTTTGATCCCCGCAGTGTGGTCTTCCATCCGGGCGGAATGACGCTGAAGAGAATGTACTCCTCAGGAGCGCGGCGGCGTATCCACGAAAGAATGGCACTTACATTTGTGCTCCAGAATGTCTCCGACCCCGGGATACTGTTCCAATTTTTCCTCTGGACTCCTGTTCGACTTCTTAAAGCCGTGGGGACCGGGGACACCTATGCACTCGGCGCATACTGGGACACAATGTATAGGCTGCCTCAGATTCTCCACTCCCGCAGAGCCGTCCAGAAAAACCGGCGTCTTTCCGATCGGCTGATCCTGAACGCCGTCCGACAAGCTAGGCCCGTCAAAGGAACGGCCCATGCGTGAAGTCCTCAGTCAGTCCAATAGCGCCGTAAAGGTGCCTTGCCCTGTCTGCTGCAAGGAAGGCCGCAATGTATGGTATTTGAAGACGAAAAACAAGGAATCTTTCACGATATGGCGTTGTCCCGGCTGTGGCCTGACATACTCGCATAACGAAGACAAAAAGGCCATCGACTACAAGCAAGTCTATGGCCAGGATTTCTACGAGCAGGGCCTCTGCGCCCAAACATCGCCCGTACGGGAGATAAATGAAAGACGCGTCGTCGCAGGAGTGTTGGACTTTCTGAAAAAGAATCTTCCTTCCGTGCCCGGCAGAATGCTTGATGTTGGTAGTGGAGATGGCCTGCATCTTAAGCTATTTCACGAGGCGGGTTGGGACGTGCAAGGCACCGAAGTCTCCCCGTTCGCCATCGAACATGTACGTGCGGCGTATGGCTTTCCCGTGTCCCTGGGCGACCTTCGGAACATCCCTTTTGACGAGCGCTCGTTCGACTATGTCCAGATGCGTCACGTCATCGAACATGTGCCGGAAGACCCTGTGGGAATGCTGCGAAAGATAGCGCTCCTGCTGAAACCTGGTGGGATACTCCGGCTGGATACGCCGAACCTCGGACTGGCGGGGCGCGCGGTTTTGGCTGTGCAACACGCAGCCTGCTTCAAACGCAAATTGCTCGGCCAGCCATTGGGAGACTACCTTTATAGCTATGGCAACCTCGAACCTCCAGAACATGTTCTCTGGTTCACACGCCGCTCCTTGTCCATAGCGCTCCGCAAAGCAGGGCTCAAGCCGCTCTACGTCATCGCAACGCACCAGGGCGACCCGCTCCACTATCCTCTCAAGTGGCACGAGCGGCTGACCTGGATTCAGCACCTTTACCGAGCTTCGGACCGCCTTGGGAGTCTCCTTGGCGCGGGCAATGTGCTGGTGTGCTATGCCACGGTTGCCGCCACAGAATCAAACGCGTAGCCGTCAGCAATATAGACCATGGAAACCACCTCAAACCGTTCTCCCTATCAGATCATCGTTTACCTCGTCAGCGCCTGGGACACCTTCCATCGCAGGCCCATGCTGGAGGCTCTGGCGCGCAACGCAGTCGGCCAGGCCAACGTCCTGCTCGTCAACCCCATGCTTTCGCTCCGGGAGCTCGCCGGAGCGCGGCGCAGGCCCGGTCTGCGCCGTCTCTCGGAGAACCTGGCGCTTCTTACCCCGGTCATGTGGCTGCCCGGCGCCCGCCGACTGCCCTGGCTGACGGAGATGGGCAATCGCACGCTGGCCCCGCAGATTGAGCGTGCGCTCAGCCGGACAGGGTCGCCCGACGCGCGGCGCATCGAGTGGGTGTTCCGGCCCGAGCAGGTCTCCATGGTCGGTCTGGCGCACGGCTCGTTCGTCGTTTACGAGTGCTACGACGAGTACACGAGATCATTCAACAACGGTGAGTTCATCCCCTCCGTCGCGCAACAGGAGGAAACCCTCCTGAAAAAGGCTGGGCTGGTACTGACGACGTCTGAGTCCCTCTACCAGAGCCGTTCTTCCCGGCACCCCCATGTCGCCTACACGCCCAACGGGGTGGACTATGAACTCTTTACCCGCGCCCGGGATCCGGCGCTTCCCATTGCTCAGGAACTGCGCTCCGTGCCGTCTCCGCGTATTGGGTTCGTGGGCAACGCCAGCGAGGGGTTGCTTGACTACCC
>Ga0082335_1003015_pt1 | contig 29010 bp, 23 predicted proteins | sample Subgrocontami58m_FD_72375 | JGI IMG/M metagenome (GOLD analysis project Ga0082335, IMG submission 72375) | Subsurface groundwater microbial communities from S. Glens Falls, New York, USA - GMW37 contaminated, 5.8 m (SPADES assembly) (version 2) ...
GGGCCCACGCGGCAGGTGAACGCTCCGCATAGCCCCCTGCGGTCACACGACAAAAGAATGGCATTCCAAAGGCCGTCGCCTTTGGCGGGTCCAGGGCAGAGCCCTGGTCGGGGTCCGGGGCGGAAGCCCCGCCCTTCCCCCGCCCCCGTCGTCCATGCTACCCGGCCCGCGATGAAATCACTGTTGCGAACGCAACTGGCCCAGGCCCTGCTTGCTCGCCTGATCGGCTGGTATCTGGCCTTCGCACTGCGAACAACGCGCTGGACGGTGGACGGCGCGGAGCATCTGGCGCCATTTGCCGCCGGCGCGCCGGCCGTGTTCGTGTTCTGGCATGAGCATCTGCCGTCGATCCCGGCGCTCGTCATCGTCGCCCGCCGCCTGCCATTCTACCGCCGGATCGCCATGCATACGCTTGTCAGTCACCACCGCGACGGCCGCTTCATCGGCGAGATTGTCCGCCGCTTTGGCATCCACCCGGTCTACGGCTCCTCCTCCCGCGGCGGCGCGGCCGGGTTCCGCCAGTTGATGCGCCTGATGGAGCAGGGCGCGATCATCGGCATCACGCCGGACGGTCCGCGCGGACCGCGGCGTCACCCGGCCCCCGGCGTTGCCCATTTGGCCGCACTGGCTGGCGTTCCGGTGCTGCCCTGCGCGGCCCGCACCGCCTGGCACATGCAGTTGCGCACCTGGGACCGCATGACGATCCCCCTGCCGTTCGGGCGCGGCGCCCTGGTGTGCGCACCGACCATCCAGGTCGATCGTGTGGCCTGGCAGAGTGCCCTGCCGGCCATCACCGAGGCACTCAACCGTGCCGCTGACCGCGCGGACCGGCTGTGCCTGCCCTGACCCGGCCTGCGCCCCGTCTGCCCGTGCTGGGTTTGCTCTGGGCCGGGACCGCAACCTTGGCGGCCCCGATCCTGCGGCGCCTGCTCCGCCGGCGGGCTGGCCGAGGCAAGGAAAATCCGGCGCGTCTGGCGGAACGGGAAGGCATCGATGCCACGCCGCGGCCCGCTGGCCCATTGTTGTGGATGCATGCCGCCAGCGTCGGTGAAACCATCTCGATCCTGCCCGTGCTCACCGTCCTTACGTCCCGCTCGCCCGACCTCCACATCCTGATGACGACGGGCACCTTGACCTCCGGCGCGCTGCTCGCGGAACGCCTGCCCGCCATGGGCCTGTCGGACCGCGTGTCGCACCGGTTCGCGCCGCTGGACGTGCCCGCCTGGGTGCGGCGTTTCCTGGACCATTGGCGCCCGGACGCCGCCTGCTTCGTGGAAACCGAGCTTTGGCCCAACCAGTTGCATGCCTGCCGGAAACGCGGCATTCCGCTGTTCCTGCTGAACGGCCGCCTGTCTGAGGGCAGCACCATCGGCTGGCGGCGCGCACCGGGCTTCGCTCGCTATCTTCTGCAATCGTTTCAACACGTCCAGGCGCGCACGCCGCTGGACGCCGAACGGTTTCGCTCGCTGGGGGCATGCCGGGTGGACAACCCGGGGGATTTGAAACTTGCCGCTCCCGACCTGCCGGCGGATCAGGATGAACTCGACCGGTTGCGGCGGGTGCTGGGGGACCGACCGGTCTGGCTCGCCGCCAGCACCCATCCGGGCGAGGAAGCCCTGATCGCCACCGTGCATCGACGGCTCGTCTTGGAGCAGCCCGGCTTGCTGACCCTGATCGTGCCGCGCCATCCCGACCGGGGCGCCAGTATTGCCGCCGAACTGGGCGCGCCTCGCCGCTCCGCCGGGGAAGATCCACCCGCCGGCGGCGGGCTTTGGATCGCCGATACCTTGGGCGAATTGGGCCTGTGGTTTCGGCTGGCCTCGGTGGTGTTTGTCGGTCGCAGCCTGATCGCGCCTGGGGGCGGGCAGAACCCGCTGGAGCCCGCGCGTCTCGGCTGCGCCATGGCCGTCGGCCCCTATACCGGCAATTTCATCGATCACGTCGCCATGCTGCGTGAGGCCGGCGGGTTGGAGGAAGTCGCCGATGTCGACGGCCTGACCCGGTTTGTGGCCGACATGCTGGGCGACGCGACCGTGCGGGAGGCCATGGCGGACCGCGCGGCCGAGGTGGCACGCGCGCATGGCGGGCTGCCGGATCTGACGGCGGGGCGCCTGCTCGACCTGCTGCGCCGAGACTGAGATGCCGGTTGCCCCCGCATTCTGGACCCGAGACGGCGTGCTCCCCAGGATCCTGTCCCCGTTATCCGCCATCGTTGCCGCCGTGACGGCTCGCCGTGTCAGCCGAGGGGGCTGGCGTGCCCCTTTGCCGGTGATTTGCTGCGGCAACGTCACGGTCGGCGGGGCGGGCAAGACCACGGTCGCGATCGACCTGGCGACGCGGTTGGTCGCACGGGGTGTCCCGGTTCATATCCTGTTGCGCGGCTATGGTGGGTCCTCGCGCGGGCCGCGGCTTGTCATGCCGGACGACCCGGCGAACCTAGTGGGCGATGAGTCGCTGCTGCTGGCGCGCGTGGCGCCGACCTGGATCGGTGCCGACCGCGCTGCCTCCGCGCGGTTGGCCGTCGCGGCGGGCGCGCAGGTTCTGTTGATGGATGACGGGCTGCAGAGCCCGGGACTGGTGAAGGACCTGTCCATCCTGGTGATCGACGGCGAATCGGGGTTCGGCAATGGCCGGGTCCTGCCAGCGGGCCCGTTGCGCGAACCCGTCGCGGCGGGCGCGGCGCGCTGCCAGGTGGCGGTCCTGATCGGGGACGATGTGTCCGGCGCCGTGGCGCAACTGCCCCCGGACTACCCCGTTCTGCGTGCGCGTTTGGTGCAGGACGCAACCATCGACGCCCTGAAAGGCCAACGCGTGCTCGCCATCGCCGGCATCGCTCGCCCCGCGAAATTCTTCGACCCGCTGGCTCGCGCCGGCGTGCTGGTCCTGGAGACGCGGGCATTTCCCGACCATCATGCGTTTACGCGCGCAGAACTGAAGGCGGTGCTGGACCGAGGCGCGGAAACGGGCGCGGTGGTGGTGACGACACCGAAGGACGCGGTGCGCCTGCCCGCCGATCTCCGCGCGCGCCTGACTGTCGTGGGCGTGCGGCTGGACTGGGACGATGCTGCTGGCATCGAGGCTCTGTTGGCGGGTCTGGTGGGTCTCGGGGCGCACGGGGCCGCGCCGCGGGCTTGACGAACCCCCACCCGCGTCGCACCACGATCGGAACCCAACCGTCCAAGGGAGACCGAACATGAGCGCAGCCGAGGACCGCAAGGCCCAGATCAAGCAGGATTTCATCGATGCGCGCGGCTATTGGAGCCGTGGCTGGGACCCTCTGCTTGACATCGCGCCGGATTACTTCGCCGCCTACGCGAAACTATCGTCAGTGCCATGGAAAAATGGCACATTGTCGCCCAAAGTGAAGGAATTCATCTATATCGCGATCGATTCCTCCACGACTCACATGTATGAGCCCGGGCTCCGCATCCATATCCGCAACGCACTGGCCCACGGCGCCACCCGTGATGAGATCATGGAAGTCTACCAGCTCACCTCGGTCCTGGGCGTGCATACCATCACCATGGGCGTGCCGCTGCTGGTGGAGGCGATGCGGGCGACGGGCCGCGGCGACGAACTACCCTCCGGCCCATTGTCGCCGCGCCAGCAGAAACTGAAGGACGACTTCATCGCCAATCGCGGTTACTGGTCCAGCCTGTGGGACAACGTGCTGGCCCTGTCGCCGGATTACTTTGAGGCCTATGGCGAGTTTTCCGCCGTGCCCTGGAAGACCGGCACCCTGGAGCCAAAAGTGCGGGAGCTGATCTATGTCGCGATCGACGCCGCAACGACGCATCTGTATGAGCCTGGGACCCGCATTCACATGGAAAACGCGCTGAAACAGGGCGCCACCCCGGCCGAGATCATGGAAGTCCTCGAACTCACCAGTGTGCTCGGCGTTCACACGATCGCGGTTGGGTTGCCGGCGTTGCTGGATGAGCTGAAACGAGCGGAGACGCAGAAGACGTAGGCGCGGCCTGTCGCTGTCCCAGTGTTAAGGGTTCGTTCAGGGCGTGGCCATAGTCTGCCGGGATGTGGTGGCTTCCGGTCCTGTTCCTTTTGCTGTCGGCGCAAGCGGGCGCGCAGTCGGCGGATTGCGCTCCGCTGACCCAGGCTCCACCCGGCGCCTCCTTGGGTGGTGCCGGGCCGGTGCTGCCGCTGGCCATCGACCTGGCGCGGCGTCCTGGGGTGCCGCGCGGTGTGTCCGGTCAGGTGTATGTCGACATTCCGATCGAGGCCTATCGGCCCCTGGAGTGCGGCGGCGTGCCGCCGGGGCCGAGCGACGTGTTGCACGGACCGCCGGGCGATGTGCTGCATGGACCGCCGGCGGCGAACCTGTTGCGAGGACAGGGCGCGCCGGTGGTGCGGATGGAGCCGGTGACCCGGTAGTTTCGCGGTATCATGGTTGGGGGGGTGTTGTGGACTGCGCGGTGGTCTGGTCCGCAAGCAGTTGGTGTCGAGTGTCATATTCCTGCGCCGGGAAAGCCTTGTGATTTCAAGACGCCGACCTTGGTGTGTCAGTCCTGAATAGCGCTCACACAAAACTCGAGCGATCACTCGGCTCGATCAAGACCCATGGGACGCGGTGACCGCGACGATCAGCCGGAACATCGTGTGGAGCTTCGCGTGCCCCGCTTCATCCCGAAGACCGGTACGCCGTCGCTCCGACGCCACTCACCTGGACCCGGGATCCGAATCTTTCTGATCAAGTTCCTCAAGACGGTTCAACCGAGTATTGGGATCCTGTCGCTTCAGCTCAGCCACATGGACTTCGGTCGTGTACGCGACGACGGCGGCGGCTGCCATGTTGCCGGCCTTGAACTCCTGGAACAACTCCGCCATGTCGTGGCGAAGTCCGATCAATTCATCCGTTATGGACTTCATTTGGGCGGCCAGGGTCTCGTCAGTGTTGCTCAGTTGCTCATGCAGGCGACGGGCCGAAATGTCGAGGGCTTCGAGCCGCTTTTGCAGGGATGCCGGGATCAACTGAACCACGTTGCCCAAGGGGATTGTGCCGGGGTGAGCGACACTGGCCTGGTGTCCGGTCGTGTCAGGGGGGCCCTTGGTATCTTTTCGGGCGTCGTCCTCCGGCTCTTTGGTCATTCTCTATTCCTTATCTTCAATACGGGCGGTACAGTCCTCTTGCTACGTACGTGCACGACCTGATGGCTCAGGATCGCTCGGCCGTGAAGGCATAACTGCATCCAGCTCCGCGGATCCGGCCCGCCATGTGCGATTCGGTGATGAGACCGGTTATCTCGGAGGTACCATTTCGGTTGAATGCACGGAAGGCGCCGTTGGGCGAGATAGGAACGACAAAGGTTGGCGACAAGGAATCACCCCCGTCTCGGGGAAGGTTGGGGTGCGCCAGAACAAAGGTGAATTCGTTGTTCTGAACAGACAGGGATATGGCAGGTGGCGTTTTGCACCAGTTGCTTCCGGCTCCACTAACAACCCGGGAGGTGGACGTCAGCCGGATCGTGCCTCGATAGTGGCCGTCATATGAAACAATTGGGGCCGGTGGCGGCGGAGGGGCGGGCGGCGGTCCCGCTGTTGCGCACCCGCTTATCGCGGCGACAAGAATGATGCTGAAAAATCTTGCCACGTCAGCGCCCATAGCGGTCCTCCGAGGCTGGGGACATCACGAACTGGTACCCCGACTCGTTCATGATGTGGGGAATAGACACTGACGCCGGCCCGGCATAGTGGGGTTGCCCAGGGCCGGGAAGCCCGGCGTTTTCAATGATGCGGGACACGACCCCATCGGAAAGAGGGCGCCACAAAGACATGCCGCTCACCCGACCGGGATCACCACGAAGACCAACCACCGCGCCAACGCCAACAACCCGCCGCCACCTACCCCGCCAAAATCTCCGCGATTTCCGCCAGTTTCGGCACCCGGCTTGCCGGTCCCATCGTCGCCAGGGTCGGGGTGCCGCGGAAATGCCGCACCGCCGCGCGCTGCACGTCCTCGGGCGTTACGGCATTCAGCTTGGCGACCGTCTCCGCGGTGGGAACGACCCGGCCGAAGATCTGGATCTGACGCGCGAGTTGCTCACACCGGCTGCCGGTGCTTTCCAGCGACATCAGCAGGCTCGCCTTCACCTGGGCGCGGGCACGAGCCAGTTCCGCCTCGCTCACCTCGGTCTGCACCTTGCGCAGTTCGGCCAGCGCGACCGGCATCAGTTCGGCCGCCTCGCTTTCGCCGGTGCCGGCATAGATGCCGAACAGCCCGCCATCCACATAGGGCGCGCTGAACGAGTAGATCGAGTAGACCAAGCCCCGCTTCTCCCGCACCTCCTGGAACAGGCGGGACGACATGCCGCCACCCAGCAAGGTGGACAGCAGCAGGGTCGGGTAATAGTCGGGATCGCCGAACCCGGCGGACGGGAAGCCCAGCACGATATGCACCTGGTCCAGGTCGCGGTCCTCCCGGAACTCGCCGCCCTTGTAGGTCGCGGTCGCCATGGACGGCGGCGGTTCGGCCGGCAGGTCGCCAAAATGGCGCCCGACCATGTCCAGGATATCGGCGTGTTGCAGGTTGCCGGCGGCGGCGATCACCACGTTCGGATGCGCGTAATGCCGCTTCATGTAGCCGGTCAGCATGGCGCGCGGCATGCCCCTGATGCCGTCCTCCGACCCCAGGACGGGTCGGCCGAGCGGCTGGTCGGGAAAGGCGGCGTGTTGGAAATGGTCGAAGATGATATCGTCGGGGGTGTCGTTGGCTTGGCCGATTTCCTGCAGGATCACGCCCCGTTCCCGCTCCAGCTCCTCGGGCTCGAACGTGGAATGGGTCAGGATGTCGCCCACGATATCGGCGGCCAGCGCCGTGTCTTCCTTCAGCACCTTCACGTAATAGGCGGTCTGTTCGCGAGCGGTGTAGGCGTTCAGGTGACCGCCCACCGCCTCGATCTCCTCGGCGATGGCGGCGGCGGAGCGGCGTTCGGTGCCCTTGAACGCCATGTGTTCCAGGAAGTGGGAGACGCCGTTTTCGTCCGCGTGCTCATTGCGGGAGCCGGTGGCGACATAGGCGCCGAAGGAGACGGTCTCGACCCGGTCCATGCGCTCGGTCACGACCGTCAGGCCGGAAGGCAGTCGGGTCAGTTGGATGGTTTCGGTCACGTGCGTTGTGGTCCCTGCGAATGACGGCTTGCGGGTCGGCTGCCCACCGGGTGGCGGCGGTTGCGGGCAAGATAGACATAAATGGCACGATCGTCGCGGGTTGCAACGCGACGGCCCCGGGCAATCGGGTGCATGCGGATACATGCAGACGCGATCACGCTCCCTGACGCCGCCGCACGCGCCAATGTGCCACGATTCGCCATCTGTTTACCGAGGATTAAAGTTTCCCTGGCACCCTGACGGTCTGACAACCGGGGAATTTCGACAATGAATGGGTTGGACCGAACCCAACGGCTCGCCAGCGCATTGCGGCGCCTGCAAACCGGCAGATGGTCTTACGCGGAAGCCGAATCCCGCGCGATGGTTTCCACCAATCCGGCCGACATCGAGGCGCTTCTGCTGCTGGGCCTTGCCATTGCCGCGACCGGGGAGGCATCGCGCGCCGCCCCGGTGCTGGAACGCGTGGCCCGCGCCCGCCCGAACCACGCGCACCCGTGCCACGATCTGTCCGAATTGCGCCCGCCGGTCAGCACCGCTCTGATCGCGCGCCAATATCGGGCCTGTCTGCGACTGGCGCCGAACGACCTGCGCCTGCGCCGCCAGTTCGGGGAGTTCCTGCTCGACAACGACATGCCAGTGGATGCCGTGGCGGTGCTGCGCGATGCGCTGGGAACGGCGGTGACGCATAACCTCATGGGGCTCGCGTTGGCCGAAACCGGCGCGTTCACCGACGCGATCGCGTATTTCAGCAAGGCGGTCGAGTTGGATCCGGCGCCCGCCGGCGGCTGGTCCAATCTGGGGCTCGTGTTGAAGGTGGAGGGGCGGTTCGACGAGGCGATCGCCGCATACGATGAAGCCGTGTCCCGTAGCCCGAGGGACGCGCGCATCCGGGTGAACCGCGCCGTGGCGCTGCTGCGTGCCGGGCGCTGGATGGATGCGTGGAAAGACTACGAATGGCGGTTGCGGCTGCCCGACCACCAGCCCCTGCCGGCCAGCCAATTGCTGCCCGTGCTGGACACGATCGAGGATCTGCACGGTGTCCGCATCCTGGCGACGCATGAGGACGGATTCGGCGACACGTTGCAGTTCATGCGCTATCTGCCGCTGCTGGCCGAACGCGGGGCCGTCGTATATGCGGTGGTGCCAACCCCGTTGATGCGCTTGGTGGCCACCTTGCCCGGGGTGACTGTCGTGCAGGACCCCGGTGTGTTGCCCGAGTACGACTTTCACTGCCCGTTCTTCAGCCTGCCGCGCGCGTTTCAGACCACGATCGACACCATCCCCAACCAGCCCTATCTCCACGCCGATCCGGAACAGGCGGCGTATTGGGCATCCGCGTTGCCGGCGGACGGGCTGCGCGTGGGCCTGGTCTGGGCCGGGCAGGCGCGTCCCTGGGTGTCCGGCTTCTCGACCCTGGACAGCCGCCGGTCCGCGCGTCTGGCGGCCTTCGCGCCGCTGGCGTCGGTGCGCGGCACGCATCTGATCAGCTTGCAGACCGGGCCGGCGGCGCGCCAGGCCGATCCGCCCCCCTGCGACATGACAGTGCTGGACGCGATGGGCGCGGTGGAGGATTTCGCCGATACCGCCGCCATCATTGCCAATCTGGATGTCGTCGTCAGTGTCGATACCTCGGTCGTGCATCTGGCCGGCGCGCTTGGCAAGAAGGTCTTACTGCTGGACCGCTACGACAATTGCTGGCGCTGGCTGAGCGGGCGCAACGACAGTCCGTGGTATCCGGACCTGACGATCTTCCGCCAGGACCGCATCCATGACTGGTCCGGGCCGATGGCTCGCATTGTCGGCGCCCTCACCGCCATGGCCGCATTCAGGGGACAGGACGCAGCGGAGTTCCGTCCATCGCGTCCGCACCCGGCACTCGCAGATGCCGCATGATGGTGGGCGCCAGATCGACGATCCGAACCGGGTCGTCGCTGGTCGCGCCGGCGCGGAACCCGGGACCGTCGATCAGCAGCACGGGTGATTGCTCATAGGGCGACAGCCCGCCATGCTGGCCGCAGCCCAACCGATCGTCCTTGCCCCAGCGCGGTTTCGCCGCGAACGCTCGCCCGGGCACGCCGAATGCGTTCGCCTCGCTGTCGCACGCCATCGAAACGGCAAACGCCAGCCCGTAATGGTCGGCCTGCCCGATCGTATCCAGCGCCGCGGCCGGCACCACCTGCCCCGCCCAGGCGCGGGAGCGCAGGAAGTCGCCGATCCGATCCCGCCGGTCCGCATGGTCCGGATGCACATAGATCAGGGTGGATGTGCCATTCGCCAGCGCCACCACATCCGCCGAGTCCGTCCCCGCTTTCAACTCGGCCTCGATCAGTTCGGCTTCCACGTCGATCACGCCCTTGACCGTCTCATGCCCATGGTCGGAGCCGACGATCAGCAGGATCTCATCCCCACGCGCCCGTTCGGCGGCCACCGCCTGCATCACCATTTCGGCGTTGCGGTCGGCCTCCCGCAGCACGGCCAGATGCTCAGGTGAGCCGAGGGGAACATTGTGCTGGATGTGGTCGGGCTCCCCCAGCCAGAGAACGGCCAAAGCGGGGCGGCGGTCATGCATCACCTCGGCCAGGAAGCGTTCGGTCATCTGACGATCACCGGCCGCGTCCAAATCGACCTGTAACGGATCGACCGCCGGCACGCGGCCCGGCCCGAAGGAGCCGGCGCGGTGATAGACATGGCCGAACCCGTCCGGATCATGCGCATAGGCGGCGCCGGGGGAGACGTTGTTGAAGATGATCGCACCGCCATGCGGGGCCAGGCGTTCGGCCATGGTGGGCACCGCCAGCGAGTGGCCCGTCACCTTCCGCTTGTGTTGCAGGAAATCCGGCCGTCCGACGTCGTGCGGGGTCAGCACGCCATCCTCCATCAACGCCATCGCGTTGCCCTGCAAGGTGTGGCGCGCCGGATGGCACCCGGTGGCGAAGGTCGCGGACACGACGCGGGTGGCGGACGGAAAGGCACTGCGGAATTGGGGAAACCGCTCTGCCTGGCCGGCGAACCGCACCAGGGACGGGGTCCGCTCCGCGTCGACGAAATCCCGGCGCAACCCGTCCAGAATGACCATAACCGCTCGCCGCATGAATGCCTCCTTGACCGTCCTGGCGGTCCGTGACAGCCCTGACCTCGGATGACGGTCGACGGTTTCGTCCGGCCTGTCCAGCGAGGTTACCGTGAAACCAACAAGTCGGAGCATCATCTCGGCATGAGTTCGGCCGTCGCGCAAAAACCGTTGATCCGTGCCCTGACTGGGGAGGCCGTCTGGCCGCCGCCGTTGTGGCTGATGCGCCAGGCCGGCCGCTATCTGCCGGAATACCGCGCGATTCGGGCGACGGTGCCGGATTTCACCGCCCTTTGCACCTCACCGGCGCTGGCCGCGGAGGTGACCTTGCAGCCGATCCGCCGCTACCGGTTCGATGCCGCCATCCTGTTCAGCGACATCCTGATCCTGCCCTGGGCGCTGGGCCACGGTCTGGCCTTCAAGGAAGGCGAGGGGCCGGTCCTGCCCCGCTTGCGCGACATGGCCGGTGTGGCCGCCTTGAACCCCGCCCGCGTGGCGGACGCGGTGGCGCCGATCATGGAGACGGTGCGCCGGGTCAGAACCGGTCTGGCGGCGGAGGGGTTCGAGTCCACCGCCCTGATCGGGTTCGCCGGCGCCCCGTTCACCGTCGCCTGCTACATGGTGGAAGGTGGCGGGTCTCGCGATTTCGCTATCACGCGGGCGCTGGCCTATGCCGATCCGGCGCTGTTCGCTCGCCTGATGGATGTCCTGACCGAGGCCACCATCGAATACCTCGCCGCCCAGGCCGAAGCGGGAGCCGAGGCGCTGATGCTGTTCGATTCCTGGGCCGGGGTGCTGTCGCCGTCGCTGTTCCGCACGCATGTCGTGGCCCCCACGCGTCGGATCGTCGGCGCGCTGCGGCAGCGGTTTCCCGCCGTGCCGATCATCGGGTTTCCGCGTCTGGCGGGTGTGATGCTGGCGGAGTACGCGGCGACCGGCGCCAACGCGATCGGGCTGGATACGGGCATGGACCCGGTCCGCGCCGCTTCGATGCTGCCACCCGGGATCGCGCTGCAAGGCAATCTGGACCCCATGGCCCTGGTCGCGGGGGGAGATGCGATGCTGCGGGAGGTCGGGTCCGTTCTGGGTGCGATGCGTGGCCGGCCCTTCGTGTTCAACCTGGGGCACGGGATCGTGCCGCAAACCCCGCCCGAGCATGTCGCGGCGCTGGTGGCGGCGGTACGGGCCGCGGGCGGGGCGCATGCCGGCTAGGGTTGCCATCGTTCTGTTCAACCTGGGTGGCCCGGACCGGCCGGAAGCGATCCGCCCTTTCCTGCTGAACCTGTTTTCCGATCCCGCGATCCTGCGCGTGCCGTTCTTCGTCCGGCCGTTTCTGGCTCGCTACATCACCTGCGCGCGCCTGAAGCCCGCGACCGAGAACTACGCCTTGCTGGGGGGCCGGTCGCCGCTGCTGGAATTGACCCAGGCGCAGGCCGCGGCGCTGGAGGCGGCGCTGCCGGAACTGGACGCGAAATGCTTTATCGCGATGCGCTACTGGCATCCGTTCAGTTTGGAGGCGGCTCGTGCGGTCAAGGCCTGGAGGCCGGACCAGGTCGTGTTGCTGCCGCTCTATCCGCAATATTCCACCACCACGACGGGCAGCTCGCTGACCGCATGGCGCACCGCGGCGGCGCAAGCGGGGCTGATGGTAGAAACGACAACATTGTGTTGTTACCCGACCGATCCGGGATACCTGGCGGCCACGGCGGCGCTGGTGCGGGACGCGTATCACGCGGCACGAGCGGGTTTGGACCCGGCGACCGGGTTGCGGGTGCTGTTTTCCGCCCACGGCTTGCCGGAAACAATCGTGAAGGGCGGCGACCCGTATCAGTGGCAGATCGAGCAGACGGTCGCCGGTGTGCTTGCCGCCTGGGGCGCCGACGATCTGGACTGGGCGCTCTGCTACCAGTCGCGTGCCACACCGCAGAAGTGGATCGGCCCCAGCACGGACGAGGAAGTTGCCCGGGCCGGTCGCGACAAGACCGCTGTGATCGTGGTGCCGATCGCTTTTGTATCGGAACATTCCGAGACCTTGGTGGAGCTGGATATCGAGTACCGCGATCTGGCGGAACGATCCGGTGTGCCAGCATATTTCCGGGTTCCGACTCAGTCGGTTGCTTCGGGGTTCATTGCGGCAATGGCCGATCTGGTGCGGCGCGCGCGCGGGCATGGGCCGGGGTTGTGCAGCCATCGGGGCGGACAGGTCTGCGCCGAGGGGTTGGGGCAGTGCCCCTTTGCCCTGCGGCGTCCGAAGGCCGAGGTTGCGGCTTGAGGGCGACCTGACCCAGGCAGCCATCGCGGAGCGCAGCCGTCGGGCCGGAGACGGTACGGGCAGGCTGATTTGCCTTGGTGATGATTTGTCGACCTCCTTGGGGCATTCTTTGATCTGCTGGACTTGTCACTAGCGCCGAAAGGGCGGGCGGCATCGCCTCTTATCTGCGTTCGTCGGCGTTCATCGGCTTTCAAATTGGCCCTTATGCCGTTGGTTGTTGATACGATTGCTCCCACCGCTCGGCCCGCGCGTGAAGGCCGCCCGCAAGGGTTCACTCGGAGAACACGAAGAGCCACGGGGGGCCATGGAGGCGCCGTGCAACGGGCGTGGGGTTGTCTCCGGCAGTTGGGCCTGTATATGGCCAATGGCGGTACCCTGCGTGAGAGTGTCCTGTCCCAATCGCTCCAACAAGGAAGCCAACATTTTAAGCTCGGACTCCGTGATTCACCGTGGCTCTTTGGGTTCTCCGTGTGAACCCGTGCGGGGGCTCCAGCCCGCACGGGCCATGGCGTGGGAATGGCCGCATCAACAAGAAACACCGCAAGAACCGTAACGACCCAGGTAGTCCCCCGAGTCGTTCATAATGTGGGGAATAAACACCGACGGCTGCCTGGCGCAGTGGGGTTGCGCCGGGCGGGGGATCCCTACATTTTCAATGACGGGGAGAGGGTAGTAGTATGATTGTGGGGAGTTCCCGCGTAAAATCGCCGGAGTTTTGCTATCGACTCTAGAGCGAAAATTTTCACTCGACCGGTTCGCCCTTGAAGCAGCTGGCAGATCCTGTTCGATTGTGCAGGCAGCAGACGCGTTACGTTGATTGTCGCCTATGAGGACTGTTCAATGGCCAGCAGCAATTCGCGGTCGCCGGGTGCGACATACCGCTTCGGTCATTTCGCCCTCAACCTCGATCACGGGGCGCTGCTTGCTGCTGATGGGTCGGAGGTGACGTTGCGGCCCAAATCCTTCGCGGTGCTGCGACTGCTAGTGGAAAATGCGGGCCGACTTCTGGACCGGGACACGATCATGGCGGCCGTCTGGCCAGGCATTTACGTCACCGATGAAAGCTTGGCGCAGTGCATCAAGGACGTTCGACGAGGGCTGGGGGACGAAGGGCCGCGGATGGTCAGGACCCTGCCCAAGCGCGGCTATCGCTTCGAAGCGGAGGTGGTCGTCGACGACGGACACACAGCATCCTCGGGAACGATGTCCTCCCATCTATCGGACGACATTGGGCAGGACCAAGAGCCGCCGCCCGCGCCCTGGGCAGTGGTCGCCATCCTGGATCGCTCGGAACCTAACCGGGCAGCCGCAGTGGGGCGTGGCCATACACCGCGATGGCTGAATGTCATCGACGCCTGGGTTACGACACAGAATGGCCGGATGGTTGCCCGAGCCGACCACCGATCCGTCATCGCGCTTCCGGATCTGCAACTGGCCGTAAAAGGGGCGTTGGACCTGCTGGCAGAGACGTCAGCCTTGTCAACGGATCATGACCCACCGCCACCCCGCGTCGCGATTCACGCCGCGCGCATGGCCGGGCGTCCGAACAGCGACCTTGCCGACGGCGAGGCGATGATCGCGATGCTGCTGGCCGAACAGGGTGAACCTGGAAGCCTGACCGTAACAGCGGAGGTGATGCACACTGTCGACGGTCAGATTGCCGCATCCAGTATCGATCTCGGCAGACGATTTCTGCCGAACATGGCAGGCCCTGTGCAGGTGTATCAGATCAGCCCACCGGGCCGAACCCCGCCGCGCGATCCATTGGTGCGGCCCGATCCTCGGCCATCGATTGCGGTATTGCCGTTTCGCAGGGACCTAATATCGGCCGACCAAGCCTATCTCGCAGACGGAATCACCGAGGGGATCATTCACGTTCTGGCCGGGCTCGAGGCGCTGTTCGTCATATCGCGTGCCTCAACGTTGGGTTTCCGTGATACGGTATTGGATCCGCGTGCGATTGGGCGGGAGTTCGGTGTTCGATACATACTTCACGGAAGCATGTGGCGCTCCGCCGACCGACTGCGCCTCGGCGTCGAACTGACGGACACCGAGACCGGGGCTGTCGTGCTCACAAGATTCCATGACGGTGAGATGGCGGACCTGTTCCAGCTCCAGGATCGCATTTCCATTGAAGTCGCAGCGTCCATCGCACCGCACGTTCAGCGGCGAGAATTGCAGCGGGCGCTGCGCAAACACCCAGGCAACATGACTGCCTATGATCTCGTGCTGCAGGCATTGGACCAAATTCATCGGCTGCGTCGCGAATCCTTCGAACAGGGGTACCTGCTGCTGCTCCAAGCCATCGCGGAAGATCCCGGATATGCAACGGCCTACTCTTATGCCGCCTGGTGGCACATCCTGTCGATCGCACAGGGCTGGTCGGCGGATCAGGAGGCGGACTCGACCGAAGCAGCACGTCTGTCTTTGGCGGCGACCGAACGCGACCAGAACGATGCGCTGGCTTTGGCAGTGCGAGGTTATGTGACTGCCTATGGCTTTCGAGATTATGGCACGGCGCTTCAACTGCTCGATCGCGCGTTGCTTGCGAGTCCGAACTGTGCCCTGGCCTGCCTGTTCAGCAGCATCGTCCACAGCTGGTTGGGAGACGGCCCCAACGCCGTCCTTCAGGCGGAACGCGGACGGCGGCTGTCGCCGCTGGATCCTCTTGCGTTCTTGCATGAGAATTTTCTCGCGATGGCGTATTATATCAATCGCGACTACGACACGGCCGTCTTCTGGGCACGCAGTTCCGCTGCGCGAAATCCTCGCCATGCGCCTACACTCCGTGGTCTGGCTGCCAGTCTTGCAGCGGCGGGACAGGTTGCGGAAGCATCTGAAATCGCGTCACGCCTCCTCGAGATAGAGCCCGGGTTCCGGTTGGGTTTATTCGTCCTTCGCACCCCGCTTAAAGGCGACATCCGCGATCAGTACGTCGATCGATTGCGGCAGGCTGGCTTGCCGGACTGATTCTCGTTAGCCGTCCCGTCGACGACAACCGGAAACTCATGCCGCGCTTGACACATTCCGGTGTAGAAAATGTTGTTGCAATATGCAGATAAATATCACACGCAGAAAAAATGATTTTTAATCAGAATCGGCCTATAGTGTGGACGGACGGGAGTCGGGGGCCATCCTAATCCACCCTCCAACACCATCGGCCAGGTAATTTCAGTCCGCTTTCAAGAATCTTTCAGCCCCCGATCATGCACGGCGTGAAGGGTTTTCCTAGGTTGGGCGTGTCGGAAGCCTCCGGCGAGGACCGAAGACAAAAAACCAAATCGAGGAGAAAGCACATGTCAACGAACTTCAACCTGCCCAAGACCACCCCATCCGACGCCTCCATGCCCACCAAGGGTGTCGTTGGCTTCCTGCTCGTCGCCGCCACCGGCCTTGCTCTCGGTACCGGTGTCGCGCGTGCAAGCGACAGCACGATGGTCCAGCCAACCTGCGGGATGAATGACCGGCCGCTGACGGTGCTTGAGTCCGGCTTCAGCAGCCTCGGGCAGCTTTGCGACGAGATGAAATTGCATGGCTTCTGGGCATCTTGGGGAGGCGACTGATTGGATGCGATGCCCGATCGGGTGTAAGCCCGATCGGGCATCGCCCGGTCGAACGGGTCCCCGGCCTCTATCCCGTCCGTCGATTGGTGCCCGAGAAGAGAGCCATTGCACAGCATAAGGACTCCTGCTTACCTGTGTTGTACAGCGCAGCAAGGGCCTCGCCTGTCCAAGAACTCGACGACCCCGCATGGACTTTTGACCTGCTGCGGTCGCGCCGCTCCAATCGACTACGCGGCGCAGGATCAACACAGAGCGGCGACTGACCGTGGTGCGCCGAGAACACTTACGTCGGCCGAGTGGTGACGATGGTCGAGCCTGGATTGGGCTGGACCGAAGCGACGCGCGACGGATGGAGGACATTATGTCTCAACAACGCCTTAGACTTTTACTGCTGTGCAAACGGCGAGCACTTCTCGACCGTCTTGGCACCGATAGCCGCGGCTTGCTCTCCTTGCTTGGCAGCGACCCGAATGCGCGCGCCACCCTGATCGGCCTCGTGAACGACTATCTCCGGTCAGTGAGCGGTCTTGAAGAGCTTGACGCGAGGGTCGTCGAGCTGCCATGGACGACAGACCTGCCGCCGGTCGAACTGCCGGGCTACGCGTCAATCCCACAGAACGTTATCGAGCAGGCGGCCGAGAATCGCGGTTACCTGCCAATCGCAATCGACGTGTCATCCGCGCCCAAGACCTATGAAACGCTGCGTCAGATCATTCCGATCATGCAGGACAGGATGCCTGAACTCGTCTGCGTGGGGAATGATACGCACCTGGACAGCACCCTGTGGGGTGGCCACGCCGCGTTCGGTAACCGGACACAAGCGGCAACGCTGGTCGGGCGCGACGTAATGAAAGCCAAAGGGCTCGATGGGACCGGGGTCGCGGTGATGGTCGTGGATCAGGGTTTCAACGCTTCGTATTTTGGCCTGCCGAACGCACGGCTGTTTAACGTACCCGGCCAGGCGTTTCCACCGGGCCAGGGGCGCAGCGACCACGGCGAGATGATCGTGCGCAACATGCTGAACATCGCACCAAAGGCGCGCTACTTCGATATCCCGCTGATACCGATGCCACCCGCCGGTCTGCCAGCGACAATCGATCCAGACTTCACGGTGTTCTCCAGCCATGCTGTCGGTGTTCTGGCCAACTGCCTGACCTATGTATCAGCGTTGCAAGAGTTCAACATTCCCTGTGTCCTGGTGAATGCCTGGGGCATCTTCAACACTGCGGCGGGTCGAACACCGATCGATATCGCGGCGCTGCACGACTACAGCCTCCATGCCCAGCATCCGTTGAACTTCGTTGCATCGGAGATCAGCGACGCCGGCGGCGATGTCGTCTTCGCAGCCGGCAACTGCGGTCAGTTCGCGCCCGATCCGCGGTGTGGCGAGCATGATCGTGGCCCTGGGCGCAGTATTCTCGGCGCCGCGTCCCTGGACAAGATCATCAGTGTGGGAGCGGCTCGGGTCGATACCACCTGGCTCGGCTATTCGGCCCAGGGGAAAGGCCCGTCCGGGCCCGGTCTGCAGAAGCCTGATCTCTGCGCGCCAAGCCAGTTCCACGAGGATGACGACATGCGGCAGCTCAATACCGGCACATCGGCGGCGGCGGCGGTTGCGGCGGGTGTCGCTGCGGCACTGCGCAGCGGCGCGCCATGCCGATTGTTATCATCCGGCGCCTTCAAGGCGCACTTGGTCAGCCGAGCGCGGTCGGTTCACGGCACGGGCTGGGATTCCCGTTTCGGCTTTGGGTTGGTCAACGGTGCCTAGGCGTCAGCGTGATCCTGACACAGGGTATAGACCGCACGGCCCGGCAATGCATCTGGAACATCAAGGCGAGTTTGGCAGCAACAACAGGAGGTTTACATGACCGGTGTAATTGGCAGCCTAGCCAGCGTAGGCAGCGACGGGAGCGACGGCAGCGATGGCAGCGATGGCAGCGATGGCCTGGGAGGAATGCTTCGTGTCGGATCGGCCGTCGTTTGGCCGACCGGTATATCTCCGACGCGAACGAAGCTGGGCGCAGAGGCGACATGGCGAGGCGAAGGATGGCCGCCCCGCAACATGCCGGCAGACTTCTGGGACGGCACGGCTGGGCACGTTCCCGGAAATGTGAGCCCGAGCAACCCGGCGCCGATCTGGGTCGCGTCCGGCCCGTTGCCGGAAATCGGCTCTTTTCTGGGACGGCAATGGGATCCGCGTTATGCAAGCTTGGCGATCCAGTCCTGGTTCGCGATACGGTTCGGCGACAATGTCGCGCGGAAAGAGGTGACCGACGCAATGGATGTGGCATGGGGCGCGCGGCCCAGCCTGATCTCAGAACTCGCGGAACTGCAGGAGCTTATCGAGTTTCGCCCCGGTGTCATGAGTGAAGCGCTGTCGCAACGCGGCAATCTTGCCGGGTATTTCTGTGCGATGATTGGGGTCCACGCGCGCTCCCACCCGGCGACCTTTCTGCTGGCGTCGGTGGCCGAAACCGTCGGTCTGTTCGTCGCGATGTACTACAAAGCGCGTTACGGGCGGCCGCGCCCCTCCCGCGTTTCCCCCCTGCTGCGACCGCCAATCGCGGTTCCCGGCCATGCCGCGTTCCCCAGCGGTCATGCGACCCAGAGTTTTCTGATCGCGAAAATGCTGAGCGAGGCGTTGCCGACCGCGGTCAAGACGCCCCTATCCGACGCTCTGTCTCAGATCCCAACGGCGGCCCCCACCGCTCTGGCTGGTGGCGGTCCGTTGTACCGGCTGGCAGAACGGATTGCGCGCAACCGGGAGGTGATGGGGCTACACTATCCGACTGACACACTGGCGGGTATGTTGCTGGCGGATCATACAAAGACGATGCTGTTGGCCACATTCACCGATCTGAACGACGCGACCAAGTTTAACGACAGCAGCGACACGCCGGTGATCACGACGGGCATGGGCGTGCCGTACGACCTGATGGGAAAGGTCTCTGCGGAGTGGACGAACGACGCTCCGTGACCACTTGCGTGATGTTCCCGCCGTCGGATCGGAAGCCGGTCGACGTGGTTCGGCTTCCGGTCCGTGCGCGGTCTCTCGCAGTGCCGTGATCGCCGGATAGTCGGAGGGAACATTGGCAGGCTTGGGTGTCTGAGCAAGAAATCGCCATTTGCGGAAATTCCGTGCAATCGCCACCGAAGGGTTAACCGCACGGAAAAGCAACAATACCCCCCGTTTCCCGCATTATATCGAAACGAAATCCCGGCATATCCGCGCCTGACCGGAACGGATGACAGAGCGGCCGCTCTTAATGTAGAATCTTAAGAAACGCGCAATTTCTCGTGAAAACAATGTCCTGACAGCCGGTGTTGGGTCCCCATGTGAACGTAGGGAAACAGCCGCCAGACGCTGTCCAACCAGTATCAATAATGGGACGCGATTTGTTAACAATTGCCTATTGTGAGGGCAAAACCCTATCCCCGCGTTGATTTTCGGCCGTTTTACCGGCCTCGGCACCCTCCGAACGCGCATTTCGCTTGCCAGGAACAGGGCCATTTCATAGAACAAAGAGTAAACATTGGGTCGCCCGCCATGCCGCTAACCATCGGCAAAACGCCGCTCACGCCCCGGTTTCTCGCCTTCCCGCCCCGCCCGCACCCGGCCGCAGGCGTGAATCGCACGACCACGGTCGAAATCGGCGATGCGAAACCGGCCCAGCGTGCTCCCTCCAGACCGACGCCCAGACGCAACCGCGCCTGCCTCGTAAGCAACCCGCTCGCCGGGACGGTCCGGACGGGAACATCGCGCGGGACATCCCCGGCCCCTTCAACGTCATGCGGGTCGGCGCCCAGAGCCGCTTTGGGGCAAGCGTCCCGTGTGTCGGCCGCCGTCCGCCGCCGTTGTCCCGGTCCGGCAAACATGGGAACATGACGGCCGAATGAACGATAAAAGAGAGAACGGTCATGGATGTCGGTTTGCAGATGGTATTCGCCAGCTATGGCTGGACCAATGTCTCGGATGAGCAGGTGTGGGATGAGGAATTGCGCCTCGCCAGGCTCGCCGCCGATCTGGGGTTCGACGTGCTGTGGTCGGTGGAGCATCACTTCAACGACTACTCCTTCTGTCCCGACAACTTGCAGCTCATGACCCATCTGGCCGCCATCTGCCCGGATATCGACCTGGGCACCGCGGCCGTCATCCTGCCCTGGCACGATCCACTGCGGGTGGCCGAACAGGCCTCCATGCTGGACCTGCTGTCAAAGGGAAGGCTGCGTCTCGGCATGGGACGCGGCTTGGCGAGGCGGGAGTTCGAGGCCTTCCGCGGTACCATGGATGAATCGCGCGAACGCTTCGATGAGGCCGCGCGGATGATTCTCGACACGTTGCGCACCGGCTTCATGGAGGGCAACGGCAAGCACTACAAGCAACCGAGGATCGAAATTCGCCCACGCCCGACCCGCTCTTTCGAGGGGCGGACCTACGCCGTGGCGTCATCGGATGACTCGGTCGTCTCCGCGGCAAAACTGGGTGCGCAGATGGTGATGTTCGCCGACCGCCCCTGGCCGATGCGGATGCCCGCCATCCAGAAGCATCGTGATCTGGTGCGCCAGATGCATGGACGCGAAGCCGGCCCGCCTCTGCTGGCCGATTTCTGCATCTGCACCCCCACCATGGACGGCGCCGAGGACATGGCGCGCCAATACATGGGCAAGTTCGTGGAGAGCAATTTCTACCACTACGAATTGCTGGGTGACCACTTTGCCAATGTTAAGGGCTACGACGCCTATGCGCAGAAGATCGCGCTGGCGAAGGAAATCGGCATGGACGGCATCGTGTCGGCCTTCATGGAAGCCGCCGTGTGGGGAACCCCCGACCGCATCATGCGGAAGTTCGAGGAACGCAAGGCGCTGGTGGGCGACTTCGAGCTGGCCACCTCGTTCCGGTTCGGCGGCACGCCCTATGCAGTGGCCGAAGACGGTCTGAAGCTCTACTGCAAGGAAGTCTTGCCGATCGTGCAGTCCTGGAAGACCGGCCAGGCCACGGCGAAAGCCGCGGAGTAGCGCCCATGCCCGACGCGCACGAAGCCCATGCAAAGCCGGCCGATTTGGCCGACAGAACGATCGGGGGGGTCATCCCGATGCTGGACGTCTCTCGCTATCTGGCGGGCGACCGGTCGGAGCTTGACCGTCTGGGCCGGGAATTGCGTTACGCGTTCGAGCGCGTCGGGTTCTACTATCTGCGCGGCCATGATGTGCCGCAGTCGCTGATCGACGCGATGTTCGCTCAGGCGGAACGGTTCCACGCGCAACCGTTGGACCGCAAGCTGGCGCTGCGGATCAACGAGCACAATATCGGCTACATGCCGATCGGCGGCAGCATTGCCCGCAGCTCCAAGGTCAACAACAACACGAAGCCGAGCGTGAATGAGGCGCTGTTTTTCCGGCGGGAAAGAACGCCGGACGATCCGGATGTGATCGCGGGCAAGCGGTTCCGGGGCCTGAACCAATGGCCGTCCGATCTGCCGGGCTTTCGGGAAACCGTGCTGGCGTATATGGCGGCGATGGAAAGCCTCGGGCGGCGCATGGTGCCGATCTATGCCGTGGCGCTGGACCTGCCACCGGATTACTTCGACGCGATGTTCGAGCAGCCGAACATGATCCAGCGGCTGACGCATTATCCACCGCATCAGGTCTATGAGGACAACGAGTTCTCGATCGCGCCGCACACGGATTCCGGGTTCGCGACGTTTCTGGCGCCATCCGCGGTGCCCGGGCTGTCGATCCGCCTGCCGGACGGGACGTGGTTCGACGCGCCGTCGATCCCGGGTGCGTTCACGGTCAACGGCGGCGATATCCTGCGCCGATGGACGAATGACCGCTTCCTGTCGACGCCGCACCGGGTGATCAATGTCTCGGGCCGGCACCGCTATGCGATCCCGTTCTTCTTCGACACGCATCCCGATTCGATGATCGAGTGCCTGCCGAGCTGCCGATCGGCGGAGAATCCGGCGAAATATGAGCCGATTATCTATGACGATTACGCGCTGTGGTACGCGACGCGGAACTACGTGCATTTGAACAAGGACAGGGGATGATGTCCCCCATGTGGCCCTGGAACCCGACCCAACGGCCCGGCTGGCCGGGGAAATTCCACTCGATTGACGTTCCTCCGTTGTGAGCTACGGTGACAACCAAAGAACCGGGCAACGTGTCGTATCGTAATTCCCCTGATCCCCTTGATCTCGCTCGCAGCAAGTGTCGTTCCCGACCTCATTGGCCTCTTTGGTGGCAAGCGCGCTGGAGAGGTGGCCGGTGAGGTGGCGAACGTCGTCCGGACCGTTACTGGAACCGACGATCCCACCGCTGCCGCCGAAGCCATCAAGGCGAATCCCGCCATGGCGACCGAGTTGCAGGTCAAGCTGGCGGCGATCCAGCAGCGCTACGTGGAACTGCAACTGGCCGACGCCAAGCATGAGCGGGAAACCCTGGTTGCGATCCTTGCCAAGGAAGTCGAGGACCGCACGCGGGCCGCCACCACGATGCTGCGGGCGTTGGAAATCAAGGATTGGGCGGGCCGCCTGGTCGGGTTGGCGCCGATGGGCGTGTCTGCCGTCGTCCTGATTGGTTTCTTCGTGTTCACTTTCTGGATGATACAATATCCGCCATGGGGCCAGGCCGAGACACTGTTGAACGTGTTGGTCGGCGCCCTGGTCACCGGGTTCACCGCGATGATCAACTTCTGGCTCGGCTCCAGCCAAGGGTCCCGCGATAAGGATCGGGCGACAGTCGAGTTGCAGCGCGCGCAGACGCTGCAGACCACGGAGACCATCAAGGAGGCTCGCGCGGCGACCGTGGAGGCGCGGTTGCAATCCGCCACCGCCGCGTCGCCGGCGGCGGCCGCGTCGGCCGAACCGCTGCGCGGCCTGCCGAGCCGGTTCGAATTATGTACGGATCTGGTGCTGGGGAAAGAGGGCGGATTTTCTGACCACCCGGCGGATCGCGGCGGTCCAACGATGATGGGGATTACGCAGGCAACTCTGGCGGCCTAGCGGCGCACAAGTGTCACGGCCGATGATGTGCGGAATCTGGAACGGAAAGAGGCGCTGGACATCTATCGGGCCAACTACTGGAACGCCATGCGCTGTGACGATTTGCCTATGGGTGTCGATCCGATGGTATTCGCCTTCGGGGTGAACGCGGGGCCAAAGACCGCGGTGCGCCTGCTGCAGAAATGCGCCGGCGCGGAGCAGGATGGGTCGATCGGCAACCTGACGCTCCGTGCGGTTCGCGCGAGCAACCCGGCGGCGTTGGTGGAAGCACACGCCACGGGACGGCTGGAGCACTACCGCGGCCTTGCCAATTACGAAACGCTCGGCAAGGGGTGGGAAAATCGTGTCGCGGACGTTCGTGGGCAGGCTCTCCTGATGGCGGGACGGTGAGTTCGATGGCTAGCGGTGGCCGCTGGCGCTCCCTCCCAATGCGGCACTGATCAGCCTTGCCGCACGCCCCTCGGCAGACCCAGGGCGACAATCACTCCGATCAGATTGCCGCATCCGGCGATCACCACCGTCGCGTGATATCCCTTCGTCAGATCGAACAGATGCCCGGCCAGGATCGGCAGGCTGATCGCCGCGATGCACCAGGCGATGTAGATCCGGCTGGCGATCCGCCCATAGGCTGCGGCCGGCCAATAGGCAGCGATCGCTCCGGCGGTGCATCCGGAGATGAAACCGTATCCCATCCCCACCATCCCCAGCGCCACCGCCGCCACCAACGGATTGGGCCAGAGTGCCAGGGAAACCGCGCCCACCAGCGCAAAACCCTGGGCGAACGCGGCAACGTAGGGGACGGCGAACCGGTCAGTCAGCCATCCGCCGCTGACCCGGGCCACGGCGATGGCTCCAGTGATCGCGGTGGTGGAGGCGAGCGCCATCGCCATCGTCCCGCCATAGGCCACGATGATTCCCGCGGCCTGGCTGAGCACGGTCAGCCCCGCGGCCGCGGCCACGAAGAAGATGGTGAACAGCCGAACGAAGATGGAAGTGCGTCCTCCGGCGGCACCGGAAGAGGCCGAAGCCCGTGGCAACACGACCCCCGAATGCCGCAGCAGGAAGACCGCCACAGTGCCGGTCAGGACCAGGGTCACGGCCAATCCGCCCATCGTCCAGCGATAACCAAAGGCCTGATTGGCCCAGCCGAACAGCGGGGCGGCCACCATGGCGCCCGCCGGATACAGCGCGACGATATAGCCGTTCACCAATCCCTGACGGGTGGTGATCAACAGGTTCACGCTCTGCTGTGCCACGATGTAGGCCGCGCCGCCGCCGATGCCGAACAGGATGCCGTAACCGACCAGCAGCAAAGGCAACCCGTCGGCAAGGCCCGACAACGCAATCCCCACCGCGGCCGCTCCGGAGCAGATGGCCGCCAGCCGGGGCGCCGTGGCGATGCCATAGGCATAGGGGGCGATCAGCATTCCCACCGTGAACCCGATCGACGCCAGCCCGAACACCAACGACAGCGCGGACCGCGCCAGCCCCAGTTCGGCTTCGATCGGTTTGAGAAACACGCTGAACGCGTAGATGGAGCCCAACGGCAGGTTCATCACGGTTACGGCCGCGACGGCGGCCCATGCACGTGTGGTGCGCTCACCGGCCATGCGCTCGTTTCCCCCGTTCGGCGGGTCGTCCACACGCCCGGCTTCGGTGTAGAGGTTAGCGGGTTTTTCGGACGGCCGAAACGACCGGCGGGGCATGTCAGCAGGAGGCAGGGCAGCACCGCACGCGTCCCTCAGGCACGCCACCGCGAGGGGCGTTGCTTCCTTCATCCGATCGCCCCGCCACAAGAGACCTCGACGTCGGCCGGTGATGACATGTATAGGTACAACACCATATCTGGGTGGACCTGAAGTCCGCCACCAAGTCGCCGCGCCCGCGCGGCTGTTCGCACATGAGGTATCGACAGCACTAGATGGATGTTGCAAGCGGTGATCTGGCCTTCCTGCCCTTGGGCGGGACGGGTGAAATCGGCATGAATCTCAACCTCTACAGGTTCGGCGACCGTTGGCTCGCCATCGATTGCGGGATCGGGTTCGGCGGCGCGGCACATCCGGAAGTCGATGTGATGATGGCCGACCCGGTGTTCATCGCCGAACGGCGGGACCGGCTGGTGGGTCTGGTCATCACCCACGCGCATGAGGACCATATCGGTGCCGTCGCCTGGCTGTGGCCGCAACTGCGCTGCCCGGTCTACGCGACGCCGTTTGCCGCCGCGGTGCTGCGCCGCAAGCTGGGGGAGGTTGGCCTGGTCAACCAGGTCAAGGTGCATGTGATCCCGCCCGGCGGCTCGATCGACCTGAAGCCGTTCGCGCTCCGCTTCATCCGCATGTCCCACTCCATCCCGGAAGCCCAGGCCGTCGTCATCACCACCCCGCTCGGTGTCGTGCTGCATACCGGGGACTGGAAGCTCGATCCGCATCCGTTGGTCGGACCGCCGACCGATGAAGCCGAACTCGCCGCCCTGGGTGACAAGGGCGTGCTGGCGATGATCTGCGATTCGACCAACGCCATGGTCGAAGGGCATTCGGGCAGTGAGCAGGACGTCCGACAGGTTCTGACCGCGCTGATCCGCGGCATTCGAGGCCGGGTCGCGGTGACCTGTTTCGCCAGCAATGTCGCGCGCATGGAATCTGTGGCCCTGGCGGCCCGCGCCGCTGGCCGCTCCACCGCCCTGGTGGGCCGGTCGCTGCGCAATATCGACGCCGCCGCGCGCGAGTGCGGCTACTTCAAGACCCTGCCGCCCTTCCTGGGTGAGGACGACATCGACGATCTGCCCGACGACAATGTGCTGATCCTGATCACCGGCAGCCAGGGAGAGGCCCGTAGCGCGCTGGCTCGCGTGGCCATGGACACGCATCCCCGCGTGGCGCTGGGGGAAGACGACACCGTGCTGTTTTCCTCCCGCGTCATCCCCGGCAACGAACGCGCGATCGGCCTGGTGCAGGACAATCTGGTCCGGCGTGGCGTGCATATCATGACCGACTCGGACCACGCGATCCACGTCTCCGGCCACCCGGCGCGCGACGAGTTGCGGCGGCTGTATGCGCTTGTGCGGCCGAAATTCTCGGTGCCGGTGCATGGCGAGTGGCGACATCTGTCGGCACATGCGGAACTGGCGCGCGAATGCGGCGCCAAGCCGATCATGATGGAGGATGGCGACATCCTGAACATCGCGCCCGGCACGGTGGAGATCGTTGACAGCGCCCCTGTCGGTCGCCTGGTCCTGGATGGATCGCGTCTGGTCCCGATCAAGGGGGAGGTCATGGCCGCCCGTCGGCGCATGCTGTTCAACGGCGTGGTGATGGGCAGTCTGGCGGTGGACGCTGATGGCCGGCTGCGCGGTCAGCCGATGGTCTCGGCGCCCGGACTGTTTGACGTCGGGGACCCGGAGGCCGATCGCGTCAATGCCGAGTTCGCGGCGTCGGTTGCCGATCTGCCCGCCAACCTGCGGCGCGACGATGCGGCCCTCACCGAGGCGGCTCGGACCGCCTTGCGGCGTGCGCTCGGACGCCGATTGCAGAAGCGGCCGTTGGTGGATGTGCATCTGCTGCGCGTGTAGCGTTCGATGACCTGGGTCACGGGCGTTGTGCTGTATATCATCATCTGGTGGACGACCCTGTTTGCCGTTCTGCCAATCGGCACCAGGCCCGTGGCGCGGGCGGACGACGCGACGGGGTGGCGTGGCGCGCCGGAGCGGCCACGGTTGCTGATGAAAGTGGTCGTGACCACGGCGGTTTCGGCGGTGATCTGGCTTGGCGCGTATTGGGTGATTGCCAGCGACTATCTCAGTTTCCGCGACGGATTTCTTGCCAGTTAGTGTGCCGACCGAGACAGATAGTGCTCATCCGCCACGTGCATCGGAACACACAATCCATGAGCCGATGTTCCGGCCCGTCGGTCATGTCCGTCAGCCGCAAACCACTGGCGGGAGCGTCCTATAATGACTGAGAGCGCGGTCGCTTTCCACCTCGGTCAGGCGGAGGACTCAATCCTCGACCTGCCGGGCGTTTGGCGTTTCCTCCCCAAACTTGGCCCTTTTACGCCGGGCATCGGGGCCGTAGCCTTGTTAGCCAAAGACTTATCCCGAGTCACGCCGTTTCGTTCAAAATACCCGGTGTTGATGTCGATTTTATTGCGCATAAACGTTGTGCAACGCACAATCATGAGGCAATCCCCGACGTCCACCCCCTATGCCGGCGGCAGTTGCGGCCGAGCACGTAGCGCGTGGGGTCAACGGGTTCCACCTTCCAGGCGACCCGTGCGCATCGGATCTTGCCGGAGGTCGGCCGCGCAAGGCAGAACGCCACCATCCCACAACGACCCCGCAAAGGCCCCCTATGAAGCGCCTGCCCTTCATCCTCGCCCTGCTCGGCCTTCTCATCGCCTTGATCCTGGTCGGGCATTTTGGCGTCGAGAACGTGACAGCCGCGATCGAGCAGGTCGGATGGGGCGAGTTCGCCGTAATTGTCCTGTGGCAGATCGTACTGTTTGTGGTCCTGGGCCTCGCCTGGGATGTCATCGCCCCGCGCGAAATGATGCGCAAACCCTGGGTGCTGATCTGGGCCCGAATGGTCCGCGATGCCTCCACCAACTGCCTGCCCTTCTCCCAGCTCGGAGGTTTCGTCTTTGGCACCCGCGCGGCAACCCTGCATGGCATGAAGTGGCATACCGCCACGGCGTCCATCGTGGTCGACGTCACCGCCGAGTTCCTCGCACAGATCGCCTTCGCCGCGATCGGTCTCGGCATTCTTCTGGTGCGAGTCCCGGACTCGGCCCTGGCCGTTCCGGTGGTGGTCGGCCTGGGTCTCGCCATGGTGGGCTGCGTCGTGTTCTTCTTCCTGCAACAGGGTGCGGGGCCGTTGTTCGCGAAACTTGGGCGCCGGATTGCCGGAAACTGGTTTGAAGACGCGCATGAACGTGTGGCCGTCCTGCAAAGCGAACTGGGCCTGATCTACGGTCACACAACGCGGCTGATCCTGGGCTTCCTGCTGCATCTGGCGGGCTGGATCGGCACCGGGGCCGCCGGCTGGATCGCCTTCCAGGCCTTGGGAGTGAAGATCGGCTTCCTGGACGTTCTGGCGATCGAGGCCTTGCTGAGTGCGCTCGCCGCCGCAGCGTTCCTGGTGCCGGTCAATGCCGGCGTGCAGGAAGCCGGGTATGCTGGCCTGGGTATCATTTTCGGCGTGCCACCGGAGATGTCGATCGCGGTCTCCCTGCTGCGTCGCGGCCGTGACGTGGTGGTGGGCGTCCCCATCCTGCTGATCTGGCAGTTCGTCGAGGTCCGCCGCCTGAAATCCGTGCCCAGTGTGGCTTTACCCCGAGTCGATTTACCCAGCGGCGATTTACCCAGCGTCGATTTACCCCGTGCCGATTGACGGCCCCGGGTGGGCGGCCCGACAGTGAAACGGGGAGGACAGACCATGGACGCGCTACGCTGCACGATCATGCGCGGGGGCACCAGCAAGGCGGTGTTTCTGCGGGAAGAGGACCTGCCTCCCCCGGGCGAGGAACGCGATAGGCTGATTCTGCGTGTGTTCGGTTCCCCTGACAAACGCCAGATCGACGGGCTGGGCGGCGCCGATCCGCTGACAAGCAAGCTGGCGATCATAGGCGCGCCACGGGTGCCGGACACCGATGTCACCTGCACATTCGGCCAAGTCGAGATCAACCATCCGCATGTCGATTACAAAAGCCTGTGCGGCAACATCTCCTCGGCCGTCGGTCAGTATGCGATCGAGGCCGGGATGGTGGCCGCCATCGAACCGGTGACACGGGTGCGGGCCTACACCACCAATCTGCGCCGCGTGCTGACGATCGAGGTGCCCGTGCGCGACGGCAAGCCGGTGCGCCTAGCAGCCTGTCGGACTTACGGCCACCGGGGGTTCATGTTAGAATCGCAACGTCGATTCGCACCCTCCCCGGATGCCGCTGATGAGCAACTTCCGCCCCACCGACCGCCTGACGGGCTTC
>Ga0082335_1003016_pt1 | contig 29004 bp, 24 predicted proteins | sample Subgrocontami58m_FD_72375 | JGI IMG/M metagenome (GOLD analysis project Ga0082335, IMG submission 72375) | Subsurface groundwater microbial communities from S. Glens Falls, New York, USA - GMW37 contaminated, 5.8 m (SPADES assembly) (version 2) ...
CGGTCTTGTAATCCTCGTGGTTGCGGGCGTCAAAGCCATTGTTGAGCGCGAAACGAATTATGCCAGCCTTGTCGATGATGAAACTGCCGCGAAGGGCACATCCCTTGCTCTCATCGAATACACCGTAAGCCTTAGCCACAGCACCGTGCGGCCAGAAGTCTGAGAGAACTGGGAACAGATATCCCTCTTTCTCCGCAAAAACTTTCTGAACGTAATGCGAATCGCAGGAGATGGCGAGAAGTTGGACCTTCTCATTCTGGAATGCACCTAAGTCATCACGGAGAGCACAGAGTTCGCCGGTACAGGTGCCCGTAAAGGAGTATGGGTAGAAGGTGACCACCACGTTCTTCTCACCGCGAAACGAAGACAACTTCACGAATTGACCGTGCTGGTCTTTTATCTCGAAATCCGGCGCAATATCTCCAACGGACAGAGTCATCTGTTTACCTTCCACTAGTGAGTTCAGAGTCTGCCATCCCGCGCATGTCGACGCGAATCGAAATCTCTTGGCCAACCCCTAGCGACGAGACGACTTAGGAGCGACGAGTCTGGTGCCCGTCCAATCTGCAGCTACCGCGAGCGATGACGTCTGGGAAAGCCCGGCAGTTGGCGCAGCTTCTTGAATATCACTCGGTTCAACGTGTCCGATCCGACCCGCTTTCGGTGTCAATACCCAGATGCTTCCGCCAGCAGCTAGAAAAGTAAGTGCATCGACGAGGGCATCAACTAAGTCGCCATCGCCATCGCGCCACCAAATTATTACGATATCAACGACCTCTTCTTGATCGTTGGCAAGCAGGGGGGAACCAGAGACGGTAGCGATCTGAGCACGTAGGGTCTCGTCGCTATCTTCGCCATGACCGAACTCAAGGACGAGCGAACCGGCAATTATGCCAAGCCGCGCGGCAATGGTTACGCCCGAATTCCCAGCCATGTTCGCGGACGCGCTCACAGACTTAGCCTCCCTAACACATTAGAGCGCCCAGCGGCGCTGTGCGGCCTGTCGATATATCCGCGAGGGATAGTCCACCGACTTACGGCGCTGAGCGCAAGTCCCAGCCGGAATTCACCTAGCTGTCAGCCCCAGCCGCGAAGTTATGACTAAACGCAGCGGCTAGGGAAAGATATCTAGTGATGTGTCGAGCCGCGACCCGGCGAGGCACTGCAAGAGATTCGTCCCCCCACAGCCAAAGGACGTAGAGACGTGAACGATCGCGAACGAGAGCCGCTCATTACTAGCGGAATCCCCAGCCAACTGGTCGACATCGACCCTGAAGAGACTGCTGAGTGGCGGGCCTCGCTTGATGCCGTGCTTCAGAATGCTGGTCCAGTCCGCGCGCGTTATCTGATGCTGAGCCTGCTCCAGCGAGCTGCCGAACGGAACATCGGCGTACCAAGCCTCAGGAACACCGATTACATCAACACGATTCCACCGGAGCGCGAACCAGAATTCCCAGGCGATGAAGCGATCGAACGGAGAATTCGCGCCTTCATTAGATGGAATGCAGCAATGCTCGTCCATCGCGCTCAACGTCCAGGGATTGGCGTCGGCGGACATATCTCTACATACGCATCTTCAGCAGCCCTCTACGAAGTTGGTTTCAACCATTTCTTCCGAGGCAAAGAGCATCCTGGCGGTGGCGATCAGATTTATTACCAGGGCCACGCCAGCCCGGGGATGTATGCGCGAGCATTTTTGGAAGGCCGCCTGACTGAAGATCGATTAGATGGCTTCAGGCAGGAACTATCGCACCCTGCAGGCGGACTCCCTGCCTATCCGCATCCGCGTTTAATGTCGGACTTCTGGGAGTTCCCAACAGTTTCAATGGGGCTAGGACCGCTCAACGCAATCTACCAAGCACGGTTCAATCGGTACCTTCAGGCGCGAGGATTTAAAGACACCAGCCAGCAACGCGTCTGGGCATTCCTTGGCGATGGCGAAACCGACGAACCAGAGACACTCGGTGCAATCGGTCTGGCCGCACGAGAGGAACTCGATAATCTCACCTTCGTAATCAATTGCAATTTGCAGCGACTCGATGGACCAGTCCGCGGAAATGGAAAGATTATTCAAGAACTCGAATCGTTCTTCCGCGGTGCAGGATGGAACGTCATAAAAGTTGTCTGGGGACGCGGATGGGATCCCCTACTTGCCGCCGATCGAGAAGGTGCCCTCGTCAACCTGATGAACGTCACTCCAGATGGCGATTTTCAGACCTACAAGGCAGAAAATGGCGGGTTCGTACGCGACAACTTCTTTGGGCGCGACGTTCGCACTAAGGAACTTGTCGCTGACTGGTCGGACGACCAGATCTGGGAGCTGCGAAGGGGTGGGCATGATTACCGAAAGTTGTACGCCGCCTATAAGGCCGCAACAGAACATACCGGCCAACCGACGGTTATCCTGGCCAAAACGGTAAAGGGTTGGGGCCTTGGCACCCATTTTGAAGGCCGAAACTCCACCCACCAGATGAAGAAGATGACTCTTGAGGACATTCAAGTATTCCGCGACCGACTTGGTATCCCACTCGCTGATTCTCAACTCGATGCAAAGACTCCTCCGTACTTTCACCCAGGTAAAGACTCGGTTGAATTCCAATATCTAATGGAGCGTCGGAACACGTTAGGTGGGTCACTTCCAAAACGCACCGTACACGCAAAGCCACTCGTTCAGCCGAATGATTCGGTTTATGAGTCGGTCAAACGTGGTAGCGGCAAGCAAGAAATAGCAACGACCATGGCCTTTGTCCGTATGTTGAAAGATGTTCTCAAAGATCCAGTCATCGGACCTCGTATCGTCCCGATCATTCCTGATGAAGCACGCACCTTCGGCATGGATTCCCTCTTCCCTTCTCAGAAGATTTATTCGCCACATGGACAGACTTATATTTCGGTCGATCGCGAATTGATGCTTTCGTATAAGGAGTCAACAACGGGTGTGATTCTCCACGAAGGCATTAATGAACCTGGTTCCGTGGCGTCATTCACGGCTGTTGGATCATCGTATGCAACGCATGGCGAACCCATGATCCCGATCTACATCTTCTATTCGATGTTCGGATTCCAGCGGACGGGTGATGGCTTCTGGGCCGCATCCGACCAACTCGTGCGTGGTTTCGTATTGGGAGCCACAGCCGGACGTACGACGTTAAATGGCGAAGGACTGCAACATGAAGATGGACATTCTCATCTTCTTGCCTCGACAAACCCTGCTGTTGTAGCCTACGACCCGGCCTTTGCCTTTGAAATCGGGCACATCTTCAAAGACGGTTTACGCCGTATGTACGGTGAGCAGAGTGAAAACATCTACTACTACATCACCGTCTACAACGAGCCTTATGTTCAACCGGCCGAACCAGAAGATGTCGATGTGGATGGAATTCTCAAGGGAATCTACCGCTACGCGAAAGCAACCATAGCCAGCGAAAAGCGAGCGCAAATTCTCGCCTCTGGGGTCGCCGTCAATTGGGCTCTGAAAGCACAACAACTTCTGGCTGATGATTGGAGCGTTGCTGCGGATGTTTGGTCAGTAACTTCGTGGAATGAGCTGCGCCACGATGGGCTCGTCACTGATCGTCACAACATGACCGCTCGGGCAGACGACCGGCGGACGGCATACATCACTTCAAAGCTGGCGGGAGCGCCAGGTCCGGTCGTTGCGGTCAGCGACTTCATGCGAGCCGTTCAAGACCAGATCGCACCTTGGCTTGATAGTGACTTCACCTCACTTGGCACCGACGGATTCGGCAGGTCAGATACTCGAGGCGCGCTGCGACGCCACTTCCGGGTGGATGCCGAATCCATCGTCGTGGCCACTTTGCAGTCGCTGGCTAATCGCGGTGAAGTAACGGATGAGGCTGTTGCAGAGGCTGTTGCTCGTTATGCAATCGATGATGTTAGAGCCGCGGACCCAGGAAACACTGAAGGGTCTGGATGATCGGTCGCGTCCCTATCTTCGATATCTCTCCGAGCGTGTCCGGTGGGCAACTACCTGTCAAAGTAATCGCGGGTGAAGAGATTGAAGTCTCTGCGACCATCCTTAGTGAAGGCCATGACCTGGTCGGTGGATACGTCGTACTTATAGACCCTTCGGGTGCTTCCTCGATCCTTGCTCGAATGCATGAGATCTGGCCAGGAAGTGACCGTTGGGCTGCCTCAATCTCGCCGACTTCGATTGGTGATTGGCACTATTACATCGAGGCTTGGCATGATCCGATCGCAACATGGGTTCAGACGGCAAGTATCAAAATCCCCCCAGGGATAGATGTTGAACTCGTTCTCGAAGACGGCGCAAGACTTTTTGAAGAACTTCTATCTTCACGATCTGGTTCTGAAAAGGCCCTAGTCCAGGCGGTGATTACGAAACTCCGCGACAGGGGCGAAGCGCCGCGCACCCGGTTGGCCTCTGTGTCGATTCATGAAATCAGTTCCATGCTGGACAAGTCACCTCTGCGCCATTTCGTTACCAAATCCGAGGCTATGCCGCTACAAGCTGATCGCGAGCGAGCATTAGTCGGGGCTTGGTACGAATTCTTCCCACGGAGTGAAGGAGCTGAAATAGTAGGAGGGGAGAAGCCAAAATCAGGGACATTTAGGAGTGCCTCAACTCGCCTCGACGAAGTCGCCAGGATGGGTTTTGATGTCGTTTATTTACCGCCGATACATCCGATTGGCATAGCGCATCGTAAGGGGCCGAACAACTCATTGACTGCAAGCGCAAATGACCCTGGAGTGCCATGGGCGATCGGCAATAAGGACGGTGGCCACGATGCCATCAATCCAGAACTGGGCACCATAAAGGATTTCGACAAGTTCGTGGCGCATGCTCAGACACTTGGTCTTGAAATCGCCCTCGATCTCGCCCTCCAAGCCTCCCCCGATCATCCCTGGGTGAGAGAGCACCCGGAGTGGTTCACGATTCGCTCCGATGGCTCGATCGCCTACGCAGAAAACCCGCCAAAGAAATATCAAGACATTTATCCGCTCAATTTTGACCACGACTACGAAGGTATTTTCAAGGAGATCGTCCGCATCGTTCGCTTCTGGATGGGTCATGGAGTAAGGATCTTTCGCGTGGATAACCCACACACTAAGCCACTGCACTTCTGGCGCGACCTACTGACGGATATCCGTTCGACTGATCCAGATGTCATTTTCCTCGCCGAAGCTTTCACACGTCCGTCAATGATGCATGCTCTGGGCAAAGTGGGTTTCCACCAGTCCTACACCTACTTCACTTGGCGGACCTCTAAACGAGAACTTGAAGATTATGGTCGAGAAGTCTCGCATCACACCGCCGACTTTTTCCGCCCAAACTTTTGGGTGAATACGCCTGACATCCTGCCCCACTATTTGCAGAGTGGGGAACTCGAGATCTTTGCACTCAGGGCGCTGCTAGCAGCCACGATGACGCCCTCATGGGGGATGTATGCCGGCTATGAACTTTTCGAACACGAGGCTTCTACCGAAGATAGTGAGGAGTATCGGGATTCAGAGAAGTATCAATTACGGCCACGCGATTGGAATGGAGCCTCCACGGACGGGCGTACGCTCGCTCCTTTCATAACCAAACTCAATCAAATACGGCGGGCACATCCAGCATTGCAACGATTACGAAACTTGCAATTCCACAGCAGCGACAGCGATCAGGCATTGGTCTATTCCAAGACTGCCGGATTCGACCGAATTCTCATTGTGGCAAACCTCGAACCGACCAGACCCCTTGAGACTTGGATTCATTTGGACTTAAAAGCACTAGGCCTCGATGGCGTCAACGAGATCCAGGTTGAAGATCTGCTCAGCGGCATTCGGTACACATGGCAACACGACGTATTCGTGCGTCTTGAAAAAGAGCGCGTAGCCCACCTTCTGAAAGTGCTCTAAAATGCGCATCTTCGGCAGACGCACAACCGCCGTTGACATCCGACCTATCTCGGCAGATGAATTAGATCAACTTGTGCTCGGGATCCATCGAGATCCGCACCGAGTTCTCGGCGCTCATCCTTACCGCGGACAAGTAACCGTACGCATCCTTGCCCCTTTGGCCGACTCAGTGAATATCGTGCTTGAAAACGATTCTCGAATCGAGATGAGCCATGAATACGAGGGCATCTTCGTCGGCGTCCTCGATCAGCACCGGATTCCGCCCTACCGCGTCGCAATTCGCCATGGCCAGACTGAGAATGTGGGCTATGACCCGTATTGCTTTCTTCCGACAATCGGAGATTTCGATCTTCACCTAATCGGTGAAGGCAGACACGAACTTCTCTGGGAGACACTCGGTGCCAATACGCGCAACTTAGAACTGTCGGGCCAAAATGAGAAAGTACATGGCACCTCTTTCGCCGTGTGGGCTCCCAATGCTCAGGGCGTTCGATTGGTTGGTGACCACAACCATTGGGACGGTGTTCGTCACCCAATGCGTGCGCTAGGTTCGTCGGGCATTTGGGAACTCTTCATTCCTAATCTGGATAACGGTACGAAATACAAGTACGCGATCAAGTGCCCTGACGGTCAATGGCGCGATCACGCTGACCCCATCGCGAAACATACTGAAGTGCCACCCGCAACTGCTTCTGTGGTCTTTGAATCCCATTACGAATGGAATGACAAGGAATGGCTAAGTGCGCGAGCAAATGCCACGCCGTGGAATGCGCCAGTTAGCATCTACGAAGTCCACCTTGGGTCCTGGCGCAAAGGACTTTCTTATCGCGATCTGGCAAGAGAATTGGTCGAGTACGTAACCGAGCAAGGTTTCACTCACGTCGAATTCATGCCGGTTATGGAACATCCTTTTGGTGGCTCATGGGGCTATCAAGTGACTTCGTTCTATGCGCCCACATCGCGCTTCGGCACCCCAGATGATTTTCGCTTCTTGATCGACTCTCTACACGAGCACCAGATCGGTGTGATCCTAGATTGGGTGCCGGCACATTTTCCAAAAGATGAGTGGGCGCTTGCCCGATTCGATGGCACGCCCCTCTATGAACACCCCGACCCTCAGCGAGGAGAACACCCTGATTGGGGCACGTATATTTTCAACTTTGGCCGCAACGAAGTACGGAACTTCCTTCTTGCTAATGCACTTTACTGGCTTATGGAATTCCATATTGATGGTCTTCGGGTTGATGCAGTCGCTTCTATGCTCTATCTGGACTACTCGCGCAAGGATGGTGACTGGTCACCAAACGAATTTGGCGGACGTGAGAACTTAGAGGCCGTGAGAATGCTTCAAGAAGTCAATGCCACGGCATACTCGAGGGCACCTGGAATCATGATGATTGCCGAGGAATCAACCGCTTGGCCAGGAGTCACGCGGCTGACAACTGATTCAGGACTTGGCTTTGGCTTCAAATGGAATATGGGCTGGATGCACGATTCGCTCGAGTACCTAAGGCGCGAGCCCGTCCATCGGAAATATCACCATGATGACTTAACGTTCTCGATCACCTATGCCTGGAGTGAGAACTTCATTCTTCCAATCTCGCACGACGAGGTTGTACATGGGAAGGGATCATTGGCCTCAAAGGTTCATGGCGACAAGTGGCAACAACTTGCCACCGTGCGCGCCTACCTTGCATTTATGTGGTCGCATCCAGGAAAGAAATTGCTCTTTATGGGCAGCGAGCTCGGGCAACTCACTGAATGGTCCGAGGGCAGCTCCCTGCCTTGGCACCTCCTAGAACAACCAGACCATCTCGGAGTGCAACGATTCGTGCGGGATCTAAATCGGCACTATCGCGCGAGCGCACCACTGTGGGAGCTGGACGCAAAGCCAGACGGCTTTAATTTCTTGATTGAAGATGACCGAAATGGCAATACCATCGCGTATGCGCGTTGGGCTGAGAATGGAAAGGTCTTGGTCTGCGCTATCAACTTCTCGCCAGTACCGCAGGAGAGGTATCAACTTCCGCTTCCGAAGGCTGGACGTTGGCATGAAATCTTAAACAGTGATGATCACCGATACGGCGGCTCAGGCGTAACCAACGGCGAGATCACTGCCGACGCGGGACCGAATCACGGTCAACCGGCAAGCGCGATACTGCGCTTGCCACCGCTCGGGGCGCTCTGGTTGGCGTCGTCAGAATAAGGCGTTAGCGAGCGAGAGCCGTGCTTTAACAACTCGAGGATCGCTTGAATCGACGAGAGTAAAAAGCGTTAGCAGGTGATCACGGGCTCGCTGACGATCTGATCCCGCACTGCCTCGCACCAAATCAATGAGGCGTGCAAACGCCTCCTCAACTTTGCCACCAGACATCTCAAAATCAGACGCCGCGACCTGCGCATCAACGCTGGTCGGTTCGGTCGCGGCTAGAGCCAGCACCGCGACACCATCCATGCCTGCCACGCGCTGCATTAATTCAACCTGGGCCAATCCTGTCGTCGCGTCATGATCACTAGGTTTACGCTTGAGCAGGGCACGATACGCATCTGCTGCCCCCTCGAGATCTCCCCGATCGATCGCATCGATGGCTTGCGCCTCGTCTGGGTCGAGTATCTGCTCATTCTCTAGCGCAGGCGGCAACTGGGCATCGGTGTCGAACCGTCCAGTTACTCCCTGTTCTGCGGCCACGCGTAGCAATTCTGTAAGAACTTGGGTTATCTGATCTTCTGGATAGGCACCCTGAAAGAGCGGGAGAAGTTTCCCTCCGATCACTGCAATTACCGTCGGAATAGATTGGATTTGAAATGCGCTTGCCAGTTGCGGCTCTGCTTCAGTGTCAATTTTTCCGAGGACCCACGAACCAGTTCCTACCAGCGCCAAGCGTTCAAGGATTGGTGAGAGTTGCTTGCACGGTCCACACCACTCAGCCCAGAAATCTAGAACAACAGGCACGGTTTTCGATTGCTCCATGACGGATTCGGCGAAGTTCGCCTCAGTCACGTTGATCACATAAGGGTTGCCAACCGTCGAAGGGACACTCTCAACGTTCGGCTTCTTGGCCAAGGCGCTCAAATCGACGGCGCTGGCGAAGGAATGTGACAAGGGCATGGTTGGTCTGTTCTTCATGGCTTGATTCTGCCAAAGATTTCAAGTAGTTCATCAGCGGCTTCGTAAGTGTCCATCTTCGCGTCCACAACAGCACTGGTGAGAGCCGCAAGATCGTCAGCATGGGCGATCATCTTGCTACGAAGGGCAGCGATTGCCAGATGCTCTATCTCCATTGATATTCTTCTAGCTCGACGATTTGCCAGATTTCCACTTGTCGATAGCCAGGCGAAATGCGCGTCAATTGCCTGGGCAACTTTATCGATGCCCTCACCACGATCTGCTGAAGCGAGGACAATTTCGCGTTCACGCCCGTCGATTGGGGTGCTCATTGCCAGTGATTGTCGAAGTTCGCGAGCGGTACTCCTCGCACCATCTCGATCCGCCTTATTGATCACGTAGAGGTCACCGATTTCAAGTAGCCCTGCCTTGGCAGCCTGCACACCGTCACCCATGCCAGGAGCGAGTAGGACCACAGTGGTATCTGCATGCCCAGCAATCTCAACCTCACTCTGACCAACGCCGACGGTTTCAACAATGACGAGATCAAACCCGCAGGCATCCAATACCCGGACCCCTTGCGGTGCGGCAGCGGATAGGCCACCTAGTTGCCCCCGCGACGCCATAGAGCGGATAAAGACATTCGAATCGAGGGCATGCTCCTGCATTCGGATTCGATCACCCAATACTGCCCCACCACTGAACGGCGAAGAGGGATCAATGGCTAGCACTGCAACCCGCAAGCCACGACTTCGATACTCGGTAATTAATGCCGAAGTGGTTGTTGATTTACCGACACCTGGCGCGCCTGTTATTCCGACGATGTGGGCATGGCCAGTTGAGGGCGCCAATAGTCGAAGCGCTTCACGCAGCTCAGGGGCGCCGTCTTCGACTAATGAGATGAGGCGCGCAATTGCTCGAGTCTCGTGATGACGTGCTCCATCGACAAGGTCTGCAATCTGATTCAAAATTATGCCCGCAAAATTAGGGCATCGCCTTGGCCGCCACCACCACAGAGAGCCGCAACTCCAACACCACTGCCACGACGGCTCAACTCATAGGCGACATGTAGGACCAGACGTGCACCTGACATACCGATTGGGTGACCAAGTGCGATCGCTCCGCCATGCGGATTGACGCGGGCCGGATCAAGACCAAGTTCTCTGGCTGAGACAACGCCAACCGCGGCAAAGGCTTCGTTGATCTCGACGATGTCGAAGTCCTTGGGATCGATCCCATCTCGCTGCGCCGCCCGCTTGATTGCGTTCGACGGTTGCTCATGAAGCGATGCATCGGGACCGGCGACAACGCCATGTGCGCCTATTTCGGCCAACCACTTCAGCCCGAGTGAGACCGCCTTCTCCTTGCTCATAACGACAACCGCCGCCGCAGCATCTGAAATTTGTGAAGACGAACCAGCGGTGATGGTGCCAGTAGGCGAGAACGCCGACTTAAGTCCTCCGAGTGATTCGAGCGTGGTTTCCGGCCTGATTCCTTCATCGAGCGAGAAGAGAATTGGGTCACCCTTGCGCTGCGGAATTGAAATCGGAACGATCTCGTCATCAAAGACCCCAGCTTTCTGCGCAGCAGCGGCGCGCTGGTGCGACAGAAGCGAGAACGCATCTTGATCTTCTCGAGTGAGGCCATAACGTTCGTTGTACTTCTCTGTAGCCTCACCCATTAGTACATGGTCGATCGCGCAAAAAAGTCCATCGTGGAGCATGTGATCGCGCATGGTGACGTCGCCGAGTTTGAAACCCTCGCGAGATCCAAGCAGAAGATGCGGCGCTTGGGACATTGACTCCATGCCACCTGCCACCACGGTTTCAAATTCGCCAGCACGGATCAGCTGATCGGCCAACGCAATGGCCTCAAGACCGGAAAGACAGACCTTGTTGACCAGGAGCGAGGCGACCGAGAGCGGGATCCCCCCCTTGATCGCTGCCTGCCTTGCCGGAGCTTGACCTGCACCTGCTTGAAGCACCTGCCCAAGGATCGTGTAGTCAACGTCACTGCCTGCTACACCAGCGCGTTGGAGGGCGGCCTTGATGGCAAAGCCCGCTAGGTCCGTCGCACTAAAATTCTTGAGCGTGCCATTTAATTTGCCGATCGGCGTGCGAGCGCCGGCGATAATAACCGAGGTGGTTCCCATTAGTCTCTCCAACTAGTCTGTGATCATCGGACACCATACGCCAGGAAGGCGGTTTGAGTGGAAATACCCGGCCTACTTGCCATTGATCACGTCGGGATAGCGGTCCCCGACCTGGATTCGGCAATCGAGTTCTATCGCGATGTACTTGGGCTCCACTTGACGCATGTAGAAGAGAACGAGCAACAGGGCGTGCGAGAGGCGATGATGGCCGTTGGCGATTCTGGATCTTCGATCCAACTCTTGGCGCCGCTTGGTCCGGACTCGGCAATCGCCAAGTTCTTGGACAGAAGCGGCCCAGGAATTCAACAGATGGCCTATCGCGTGGCAGATCTTGAGATCACCTCCGCCGCGCTCCGCGCCTCAGGCCTTCGCCTCCTCTATGAGACCCCGAGAGTCGGAACGGCGGGCAGCCTGATTAACTTCATCCACCCAAAAGATGCAGGTGGAGTGCTTGTCGAACTCGTTCAATTGGCTCTGCCCTAGTTACTCTTGTAAACATGCAAGGGGAAAGCGATGCGGGAGATCTAACCGAGAACCGGTTTGGTCAGATCGGTGAGCCAATAAATCGAAACCATCCCTTCATGTTTGGTTTTTTGGCCGCGCTCGGCGTCTTGACTGCTATGGCACTGACTAGAGCGCTCACGAGTGCAAGCCAGGCGATTGTTCTCATTTTCATTTCACTATTCCTCGCGGTCGGGTTGAATCCAGCAGTAGAGGGATTGCGCAAGCGTGGACTGACTCGGGGTCCAGCGGTCCTGGTTATTGTTGCGGCTTTTCTCTTTCTCAGTGGAGTGTTCTCCGCAACTGTTGTACCGCCGCTGGTAAACCAGACAACGCAACTCGTACAACATGCACCCAAATACCTCGATCAACTTACTAAGAATGCAACAGTTGCGAAATTGGATAAGAATTTCGGCATCGTCACAAAGGCGAAAACCACGCTGGAAGGCAAGGTAAAGGACGGCAAATTAGTGATTAGCGCCTTCGGCGGAGTCATGGGGGTAGGAAAGACGATTCTCTCTGGACTCTTCTCGGTTATCACCGTACTGATTTTGACGATCTATTTCCTTGCTTCGCTGCCGAAGATAACGCGAACTGCCTACAGCCTAGTTCCGGCATCCAGGCGTGAACGGGTCTCTCGACTAACAGATGAGATTCTTGGCCGGATCGGGAGTTTTGTGGGCGGTCAATTGATTGTGGCCTCGATAGCCGGAGTCGCCACCCTAACCATGACTCTCATCGTAGGAATTCCCTATCCAATTGCACTTGCGATGGTAGTAGCAACCTGCGATCTAATCCCACTAATCGGAGCGTCACTCGGCGCCATAATCGTCACTGTCGTTGCTTTGACGCAGGGGGCGACATTAGGAGTTATTTCTCTCCTCTTTTTCGTCATTTTCCAACAAGTGGAGAACTACGTGGTCTATCCACGAATCATGAAGCGATCAGTTTCAGTGCCAGGCGCTGTAACCATCATCGCCGCACTGCTCGGCGGCTCGTTGCTCGGGCTCCTCGGCGGACTTTTGGCTATTCCAACCGCTGCCGCGATCTTGCTCATCATCGATCAAGTCGTGGTGCCACATGCTGCGCGAAGTTAGATCTGACCCAGCCACTTCTCAATAATTCGCGCACATTCTGTAGGTTTTTCAATCACTGCCAAATGCCCCGCGCCTTCAATGACCGCCAACTCCCCTCGTACCGCGGCTTTCGACATTTGACGAGCCTCCTCGACTGGCGCGATTTCATCCTCATCACCGACGATTACCAAGAGTGGCGCTGCGAAATTCTGGAGTGTCGGGAGAGAATTTGGTCTAGCTGCCATCGCGCGCTGAGTCCAGGCAATCGCCGCTGGGTCTGACTGGTTGAAAATCTCAGAAACCCGTTGGATGACTTGTGGATTTGCCGATTTGGTCGTCCTACCAGTTAAAGGTGGCAGCATCGCACCAAGAAGCGAGTTGGTTCCGTGTCTAAGCGCGAGCCGGGCGATTCGCTCCCGATTAACCTTACCTTCAGGTGCGTCTTCGGCCGCCTTGGTATCGATCAAGATCGCAGCAAGGAGTCGCTCCGGCGCCATCCGCATTAGTTCCATCACCACATACCCGCCAAGAGAGACTCCTCCGACGACAAAGCGATCAAGGTTCTGCTTATCTGCAAAAGCGATGACACTTTCTGCAATGACGCGCATACTGGGTTCGTTTTGAGTTAGCGGGGTATCGCCAAAACCAGGTAGTGCCGGAGTGTGAATGGGAACTTTCATTTCTGCGCGAAGATCATCAAACATCGTAGGCGCTAAGGGAAAGGCATGAAGCAAGATCAGTGGTTCGTTCATGGCTGCACTCCGTTCAATTCGTTCAATTCCCGATCGAAGGCAAATCGCGCCATTCGCTAAATTCACCGGACCACTCTGAGGGTAATGGAGACGCCGCAGGGTTGAGGCGCTGAACGATCTCATTTAATACCCGATATACGTACGGCTCGCCCACCCAGAGGTGCTTGGCGCCTTCAATGGCCACGATCTCTGCCTGCGGGATCAGTCCGAATCTTTCAATCGCTTCAGCAGGGCGTAGGTAATCGTCGAGTTCTGGGATCAGCGCCACTAATGGGCGAGAATCCATTGCCCATCTCTTTAGATCAGCTAGCTCGGAGATCCGGAGAGGCGGGCTAAGCAAGATGGCTCCAATGACGCCATCTACCAGTCCGTAACGAAGCGCCAGATCCGTGCCAAATGACCAACCCACAATCCAAATGTTTGGCAATTCTCGGTTGGCAAATTCAATCGCGGCAGCAACATCTGCAGCCTCGCCGATACCGTTACTGAACTCGCCCTCACTCTTACCCATGGCACTTTCCGTGCCACGTGTGTTGAATCGCAGAACCGCAATATCGGCGAGGGCCGGCAACCGCCAAGCGGCTTTGCGAAAAACATGTGAGTCCATCATTCCGCCGTGAGTTGGCAAAGGATGAAGGCAGATCATCGTTGCAACGGGCTGCTTTTCCAGCGGCAAGGCTAATTCGCCGACCAGGTGAAGACCGTCGGCCGTCTCGAGTGTGAGCGGCGTCCGCCGCGCGGGTAGGACCGTATTGGCACGTATAGGAATCGTCATAATTAGCCGATTATCCCTTAACTCCGCAATATTCTTCGCGATTCTTGGCCCACTGGGCTTCCCCCGCTTGTGGGGCCAGAAGGGCTCCACAAGAATGACGCCATGACGACGGAGACTTTTGCATCGCTCCATCCGGCCACCGGTGAAGAGGTTGGACGTTTTCCAATCACAAGCCTTGAGCAAGTTGAGCGAGCCGTCGAAGATGCATACAGCGCGGCGCTCTGGTGGCAATCACTTGGTGCGAAAGGGCGCGAGTCTCGGCTTCTTGCTTGGAATTCCATTCTGACTACACGAATTGATGAAATTGCGCTATTGATTTCAAATGAGACCGGCAAGCCAGTGAGTGACGCGCGACTGGAAGCAACTCTGGCGATCTCACATTTGTCTTGGGCGGCAAAGCACGCCCATAAGGTTTTAGGGCCTGATTCGAGACCACCTGGTCTATTGATGGCAAATATGGCCGCCAGAGTGGAACACGTTCCGTTCGGAGTAATCGGAGTCATTGGACCATGGAACTATCCGTTCTTTACACCGATGGGTTCGATTTCCTATGCGCTGGCGGCTGGGAATTCGGTAGTTTTCAAACCGAGTGAATACACGCCGGCAGTCGGGCAATTTCTTATAGAGACTCTGCGCGAGGTTGTTCCCGAAGTTCCACTCTTACAGTTGGTTACCGGTTTTGCTGCTACTGGAGAAGCGTTGTGTCGAAGCAAGGTGGGCAAGATCGCCTTCACCGGCTCGACGGCGACAGCCAAGAAGGTCGCTGCAGTATGCGCAGAATCACTAAAGCCGATGATTGCCGAATGTGGTGGCAAGGATGCGGTGATCGTCGCCCGCGATGCAAATCTCGCCCTTGCTGCAGAGCAAACGCTGTGGGCGGCCATGTCGAATGCTGGTCAAAGTTGCATCGCAGCTGAGCGAGTTTATGTCGAGCGTTCGGTCTCGACGGAGTTCACCAGACTCATTTCGCAGATGGCCAGAAAGCTGCACCCAGGCTCTGATTCGAATTCTTCCTACGGCGCAGCGACAATGGCGCGGCAGATCGACATCGTGGAATCGCATATCAAGGATGCGTTGAAACGGGGCGGTAAGATGATGGTAGGCGGCGAAGAATCAGTACAGCGCCCTTACGTCTATCCAGTGATAATCACCGATGTGCCTGAAGATTCGATCGCCATGACAGATGAGACATTTGGCCCCACTCTCTGCATCAATACCGTCGATTCCATTGAAGATGCGATACGACTTTCCAATGACTCACGTTATGGCTTGGGCGCTTCGGTCTGGTCAGAAGGCCACGGCAATGAGATTGCATCGAAACTGCACTGTGGAATGGTGAGCGTCAACTCCACATTTGCCTTTGCCGCCGTCGCCGCTGTTCCGTTTGGTGGGGTTGGTGACAGTGGATACGGGCGTGTCCATGGACCTGAGGGTTTGCTCGAATTCACTTTTGCTCGTTCGGTAGTGAGCCGGCGCTTTAAGCCGCCACTAGCCTTCACGACTTTCAAGCGCACCAAAAAAACTGATTCAATCATTGGACGCGTTGTTCAAATCCTGCACGGTCGTTAATGCGCGTCGTCATTGCTCGCTGCAGTGTCGACTACTCGGGTCGGTTAAGTGCCCATCTTGACGAGGCGACTCGCCTGCTGATGGTCAAGGCAGATGGGAGCGTCTTAATCCACTCCGATGGCGGCTCCTACAAACCGTTGAATTGGATGAGCCCACCCTGCACATTGCGCGAAGAATCTTCGCAATGGGAAGTCACGAATAAGGCGGGCGAGCGTCTGGTGATCTTGCTCCACGAAGTATTTAGTGATCACTCTCATGAACTAGGTCCTGATGCTGGTCTGGTGAAAGACGGCGTCGAAGCACAACTTCAAGTCCTTCTCGCCGAACGGCCTCAGGTGATAGGCGCAGGCTGGACTCTGGTGCGCCGCGAACATATGACGGCAATCGGTCCGGTGGACTTGCTCGTACGAGATGCCGATGGACGGCACGTCGCGATTGAAATTAAGAGACGCGGAGAGATAGATGGGGTTGAACAACTGACCCGCTATCTGGATCTGCTTAATCGGGACCCGCAGTTAGCTCCGGTGCGGGGGATTTTCGCCGCCCAGGAAATAAAGCCACAGGCCAGAGTCCTTGCGGCAGACCGCGGAATCGACTGTCTGATCTTGGATTATGACGCGCTGCGGGGCATCGACGACGGTCTCCCCCGCCTCTTTTAGGCACCTTCCCTCCCCGCCGAGCGGTGGCGTCGCTCATGCCGAGCGGTGGCGTCGCTCATGCCGAGCGGTGGCTTCGCTCATGCCCAGCGGTGGCGTCGCTCATGTATACCGGCAGAATGGGATCGTGAGCCCGCGCAAGCACCGTCGAATCGTCGAGCCGAAGAAAGAGCACGAAGAGCGGGCAAGCTCTGAAACGATTGAGGAGCATCCTGACGGAATTTTTCGCGTACGAAGAATTACCGGGTCTACTTCAACTAAGGCATACCGCTGTCCCGGTTGTGACCAGGAAATTCGCCCTGCTACTCCCCACGTTGTGGCTTGGCCAGATGACGGCCTCGATCATCGTCGCCATTGGCATACCGTTTGTTGGGAAAAACGTGATCAACGCGCACCTCGAATAAAGCGCACCCGTGACGCGCCCCGCTATTAGTGGCTGATGATCAGCGTGGATGAAGTTGATCGCGGCAGTCGCGATTCAACTGCGGCACGAACGTCGCCGATCCATTTTTCACTGCGCAGATCCTCAGCTCTAACAACAAAAATCTTCCAACCCAACGCCTCAATGAGCGCGCGCCGACGCAAGTCGTGAGCCACTTGATCGGGGCTTGAATGATCCGCAGTCCCGTCAAATTCGACGCCAACTTTCACTCGCTGCCACCCGAGATCGAGGTAATAAGTCTGCCCAGTACTCGGTATGAATACCTGGCACTGAGTGGTCGGAGTCGGAAGTCCAGCATTGATTATCTTGAGCCTGGTTTTGCTTTCACCCATTGATTGGCTGCCCTTATCGACGAACGGCAAGAGCCGATCGATCGTTCCCACAAATCTGTAACCTCGACACTGCCGTCGAATTCGCAAGACCTGATCCAAATCTAGGCGCCCAGTAGAGGCGCACATATCCAGGTAGCCCAGTGCCTTGTACGCATCTTTGATACGAGCAAGATCAAAAGCGGTTCGCTCCAGCGTCGTAAGTCTCAAATCCCCTATCTTCATCAAATCTCTGGGCTCGATTTGGTAGCGATGCTGAACCACGCCCGCTCGTTCAATTCGCAAGTCTCGTCCAACAGTTGCAAACTCTGGCCGCGCGAATATGTCATCGATATCCAATTCGACGCCGGGTATTTGATGGATCCAAGCTGCGCTCAACCTCACAGCCGCTGATGAATGTGGCAGCACCAAACTCAAGGCACTTGCCCTCGTTAAGGAATTGTCTGGGACGCTTGACTTGACGTAAACGCCTCGCGCTACTCGACGTACTTCGCCGCGGCTAAGTGCCGCACGAACGGCGTTACGGTCGTATCCCAGGTTTATTAACTGAGCGGTCGACATTGGTTTATTCGTAAAAATCTCCATGGATAAGAGACTGAATGGTGGCGCGGAAGATTAAATCTCCCAATTCGATGAAGTGTGCCTGCCACGCTGCTGTGGGAATAGGTGAGCAAAGCCACCGCTCGGGGTGAGCGAAGCCACCGCTCGAGGTGAGCGAAGCCACCGCTCGGGGTGAGCGAAGCCACCGCTCGGCGGAAAGATCACGGGGTGGTGTATCAATTTGGTGCAAACTGATATATCTTCCTCCTGTGGCCCTGGCACTCCTCAACGAAGAGCTCTCCTTCTCGGAGCGCGCCTACCTCACAATTCGCCGTCTGATCGTCACGCTGGCGCTAGAACCAAGCTCAGTAATTAGTGAGAGCGATCTCATGGCTCGCCTGGGTCTAGGGCGGACCCCCGTCCGAGAGGCGCTGCGCAGATTGGCCAATGAGCGCCTAGTCGATGTCTATCCCCGGCGTGGCATGTTCGTGGCCGGTGTTGATCCCAGAGACTTAAGTGCCCTTTTTGAGATCCGCGAACAGTTGGAACCTTTCGCCGCAAACTTGGCGGCTACTCGCCGTAACGCGGCGGATCTGGAGATCCTCAACGAACTGCTCGCCGACCTAAACGAAGTGGCGGGCGATGCAAGGCGATTGATTGATCTTGATCAACGAATGCACGAGTACGTATATCGCTGCAGCCATAACGAATTTCTCGCCACCACGCTAGATCAGCATTACATGCACGCACTGCGAATTTGGTTCTTAGCCCTTGATCGTGTCACCGAGCTCGAGCAAGCAGTCCTGGAGCACCGCGCCCTGCTCGAGGCCATTCGCGACGGTGACGCTCTTCGCGCCGAAGAACTAATGCGTAAACATGTTGCTGGCTTTGAAACTTCGATCCATCGCAACTTGTAACTCACACCTGTCAAAGAAGAACAACAACCGAATCAAAGAAGAACAACAACCGAAAGGAACGGATCTCAAAATGAGTTCCCTACCAACAAAGGCGAAAGCCGTAGTCATTGGTGCCGGCATTGTCGGCAATAGCGTCGCGTATCACCTGGCTCGCCTTGGTTGGAGTGATCTAGTTCAGATCGATAAAGGACCCTTGCCAAACCCCGGCGGTTCTACCGGGCACGCATCGAACTTCATCTTTCCAACCGATCACTCAAAAGAGATGACCGAGATCACTCTCGAAAGTATGCGTCAGTACAAAGAAATGGGCGTCTTCACCGAGTGCGGCGGCATCGAAGTCGCTCGTACGCCAGAGCGTATGCAGGAATTGGCCAGGCGCATGTCCTCGGCTAAGTCTTGGGGTATCAAAGACGTCGAGATCATCTCTCCTGAACGGTGCAGAGAACTGGTTCCGTATCTCGACGAAAGTGTCATCCTCGGCGGCTTCTACACGCCGAGCGTTGGGGTAGTTGATTCAGTACGCGGGGGCACCATCATGCGTGAGCGTGCGGTCGAAATGGGTGCGCTGCAAAGCTTTGGAAACACTGAAGTGCTGGGAATCGACGTGGTAGATGGTCGCGTTCAGCGCGTACGGACGGACAGAGGCGACATCGAGGCCGAGCACGTAATCATCGCCTGTGGTTGCTGGAGCCCACGCATTGCTTCCATGGCGGGCGCATCAATCCCACTTACACCGGCCGTTCACCAAATGAAAGACCTTGGCCCAGTCCCGCACTTCGCGCACTCGAAAGGCGATATCGAGTTTCCAATCATCCGTGACATGGACACCAATATGTATGAGCGCCAACACGGTTCTGGCATCGAAGTCGGTTCTTACGCCCACCGTCCAATCCTTTACACACCAGATGACATTCCATCAAACGCAGCAGCTACTCTCTCGCCAACTGAATTTCCATTTACTCAAGAAGATTTCGACCTGCAAGATGAACACGCGCTTGAATTGATGCCCGAGATCATCGGGGACGAGAAGATCGGTCAGAAGTACGCGATCAATGGAATCCTCTCGTTGACGCCAGATGGTATGCCTATCGTCGGCGAGACCCCTGAAGTCAAGGGCCTCTGGTCGTGCGCCGCGGTCTGGGTTAAAGAAGGCCCAGGGACCGGAAAAAGCCTTGCCGAGCTGATGATTCATGGTGAATCGGAGATCGACATGCACGCTTCTGACATCGCCCGATTCCATGAACACCAGAAAACGACCTACCACATCAAGGCTCGCACGGCTGAAGGGTTCAACAAGACCTATGGCATCGTGCATCCAAATGAACAATGGGAGAGCAACCGTCAGGTCCGTCTCTCGCCCTATTACCATCAACAGAAGGATCTCGGTGCTGTCTTCTATGAGACAGCTGGCTGGGAGCGCCCATTCTGGTACGAGAGCAACGCCCCGTTGTTGGCCAAGTATGGCGATGCGGTCATGCCTCGCACCGCAGAGTGGGAGTCGCGATGGTGGTCACCGATCATCAACGCAGAACACCTGGAAATGCGTGAGACTGCTGGTCTTGTCGATCTCACTGCGTTTGCAATATTCGACATCACGGGTCCGTCTGCCCTTGACGTTGTACAGAAATTGGCAGTGCGTCAGATGGACGTCGCAGTCGGCAAGGTTGTTTACACACCAGTGCTCTCACACAACGGTGGATTCAAATCTGACCTAACGATCATGCGCCTTGCCCATGACCGTTTCCGCGTCGTGACCGGTGGCGCACACGGAATGGGAGATAAGAAGTGGTTTAGTGACCACCTGCCGCTAGATGGCACAGCACAGATTGAAGACCTCACCTCGAATTTCACGACTCTTGGTATCTGGGGTCCAAAGGCTCGCGAAATCCTACAGAGCATCACATCTGCCGATCTTTCCAATGAGGCATTTCGATTCGGCAACTGCAAGGTCATCGAAATCGGACCACTTCGAGTCCTTGCCTCGCGCATCTCCTACGTCGGCGAACTCGGTTGGGAGCTTTACCTTCCGATGGAACAGGGTGCCAAACTCTGGGAACAGATCTGGAACGCCGGACAACCACATGGTCTCATCCCTGTTGGTATCGGCGTCTACGGGACCTCAGGGCGCCTTGAGAAGTCTTACCGCGCCTTTGGTGCCGAGTTGGAGACCGGATACAACGTCATCGAAGCCGGCATGCAAACACCAAAAGTAAAGGCGCAGGATTTTGTCGGCAAAGTCGCGCACCTGGCTCAACGCGAAGCGGCACCATCGGCAATTCTCTGCTCACTCACCGTTGATGACCACACGTCATCTTCTGGACAGAAGCGTTACATGTTGGGACGCGAACCGATCATGACTCTCGATGGCTCACCAATCATCGATTCGAAAGGTCGCCGATCATATGTAACGAGCGCTGGCTCTGCGCCGTCCCTGGGTAAGCACATTCTTATGTCTTACCTAACACCGGAGCACGCGGTGATCGGCAACAAGTTGATCGTTGAATATTTAGGCGATCAATACCCGGTGACGGTGGCAGGAGTCGGCTCTGCTCCACTATTCGATCCGGCAAATGAGCGGATCCTCTCATAATGGATGTACTTGTTTGCATTAAACGCGTCCCACTAGTCGGCGGTGAGATTCTGCTCACCGACGACAAAATGGAAATTGACGCTAGGCGCTTAGGCTTCGGCCTTAGCCCACACGAAGAGTGTGCGGTTGAGGCCGGCGTACGCCTCATCGAAGAATTCGGCGGCACAGTTACTGTGCTGACCTTGGGCAGCGCCGAGGCAGAGGAGCAATTGCGCGAGCAACTCGCAATTGGTCCAGACCGAGCGATCCTCATCGAGACAAACACTGAATTCGATCCACAAGGGACTGCTGGCGCGCTAGTCGAGGCAATCAGGGCAGACGGTACCAACTTCGACTTGATAATTCTTGGAGCGGAATCAGCAGATACTGCTGGCTACCAGACGGGAATCCGAATTGCCCATGCCCTCGGACGACCAGTCGTCACAAACGTGAAGGGACTTAAAGTCGAAAACGGTATGGCCCGTTGCGAACGTCAGGTCGGTTCACTTCGCGAAGTCTATGAAGTGCCGCTCCCCGCGGTGATCACGGTCAAAGACGGTGTAAATATTCCGCGCTACCCATCGGTTCCCGGTCGAATCAAGGCAAGGAAGAAGCCGATCGACAAAGTCACGCCAACCACGCCGTTAGCCAAGTTAGAAAAAACTGGACTCTCAGTGCCACCGGCTAAATCGGCTGGTGCGAAAGTCTTAGGCCACGGACCTGAGGCTGCGGACGCACTGGTTGCACTCCTGCGAGAGATCGGAGTAGCCAAGTGATACTCGTTTATGTAGATCACGAGAATGGCGAGGTCGATCCCCTATCACTGCAAGCAGTCACGTTTGCGCGCTCGCTTGGCGATAAACTAATTGAAGCTATTATCGCTGGTTCTGACGGTGCCGAGTGCGCCTCAACCCTCGCTCAATATGGCGTCGAGCAAATTCACGTCGCAGAGCATCCTGCACTCGATGATTATGCGCCGGTCGCAGCAGCGCGAGCGGTAATCCAAATCATTGAAACAAGTAAGCCGACGCTCGTGCTTGGCGCCGGCAGTGCCCGCGGCAATGAGGTCATGGCCCATGTTGCCGCAATTACTGACCAACCACTTGCAACCGACTGCTTCACTATAACGATCGGTTCACCTACCGAAGTCACTAGAGCGCGTTGGGGTGGCAATCTGATAGAGCACGCCAAGGTTCACTCTGAAATAGCTCTGGCTACGACGATGCAACACGTTGTTCAGGCAGAACCGTCCCCAACTCCCGCCGCCGGAGCCGTCACCAAATTCGCGGTAGCCCTAACAGAGGCTGACCTCATCGTTCGCGTGATTGAACGCATAGGTGCAGGAAGTGGCGGAACCTCGATCGCCGAGGCGAAAGTGATCATTTCCGGTGGCAGAGGAGTGGGCAGCGCAGAGGGTTTTGCTCCGCTTGAAGAGCTTGCAAAGCAATTGGGCGGCGTAGTCGGTTGCTCACGTGTAGTCACGAGTGAGGGCTGGCGCCCTCATAGTGATCAGGTCGGTCAGACTGGCACGAAGGTTGCCCCCGATCTTTACATCGCATGTGGCATTAGCGGGGCAACCCAGCACATCGCTGGATGCAAGAACAGTAAAACAATCGTCGCAATCAATCTTGATCCCGAGGCGCCGATCATGAGCCATGCAGATTACGCAATCATCGGGGATCTGCACCAAGTAGTGCCGGCAATTACTGCGGCCCTTCGTTCCTAACCAAAATGCCGATCCCTAATTGAACATCCAACAAGGAGTTAGTCGTGCCAACCGATATTGAAATTGCTCAAGCTGCCAAAATGGACCCGATCTCAAAGGTAGCTGCCTCGCTAGGTATCTCCGACGAGAATCTTGAGGCATACGGGAGATACAAAGCAAAGATCTCACTTGATTATCTCAACTCCCTACCCGAGAATCCCAAGAGCAAGTTGATCCTAGTGACCGCAATTACCCCTACTCCGCCGGGTGAAGGCAAGACCACCACGACGGTTGGGTTAGGTGATGCGCTAAACAAGATCGGAAAGCGCACCATGATCTGCCTTCGCGAGCCATCACTCGGACCAGTCTTTGGCATGAAGGGCGGTGCTGCCGGGGGCGGGTTCGCCCAGATTGTCCCAATGGAAGATATCAACCTCCATTTCACAGGTGATTTCAGCGCAATCGCATTAGCGCACAATTTGCTATCGGCCTTGATCGATAACCATATTCACCACGGCAACGAACTTCGCATCGACACCAATCGCATCAGCTGGAAACGCGTAGTTGATATGAACGATCGGGCACTACGTAAGATCGAGATTGGTCTTGGTGGAAAGGCAAATGGTCCGGAGCGCAATGACGGATTCGACATCGTGGTTGCTTCCGAGGTCATGGCAATCTTCTGCCTGGCCACCTCCCTGGAAGACTTGAAACGCCGCATTAGCAATATCGTCATCGGATATAACCTCGATGGAGAGCCAGTATTGGCAAGTGACCTGAAAGCCGCAGGCGCAATGACTGTGCTGCTTAAGAATGCACTAGCACCAAACCTCGTACAGACGCTGGAGAACACCCCGGCAATGGTGCATGGCGGACCATTTGCCAATATTGCACACGGCTGCAATTCGGTCATCGCGACTACAGCAGGCATGAAACTCGCGGACTACGTAGTTACCGAGGCCGGGTTCGGCGCTGATCTTGGTGCTGAGAAGTTTATAGACATCAAGTGCCGCAAGTCTGGTTTACGTCCGAACATGGTCGTGATTGTCGCGACGGTACGCGCACTCAAGTTCCATGGTGGATTCGACGCCAAGACCGAGACCGGCGAAGATCTCGCGGCACTAGAGGCCGGATTGGTAAATCTCGAGCGCCACGTATCTAACGTGAAGAATGTTTACGGGTTGCCAGTGGTGGTTGCGATCAACCAGTTCAGCGCTGATACCGAAGCCGAGATAAATCTTCTTACCTCGAAAATGGCTGCACTTGGGGTCAATATCGTCCTCGCATCACACTGGGCAGATGGTGGGGCAGGTGCGATCAATCTGGCGAACAAAGTCATCGAACTCTGTGAAGGACCGAGCACGATGACCTTCACTTATCCAGATAGCGCAACGTTGTGGGAGAAACTCGAGATAATTGCCAAGCGTGTTTATGGCGCATCAGGAATCGACGCAGATGAAGAAGTCAAGGCACGCTTCGCAGCTTTGCAGGCGGCCGGTTATGGTGAATTCCCGGTCTGCATTGCCAAGACCCAGTACTCGTTCTCGACCGATGCAAAACTTCGGGGCGCACCAAGTGGCCATGTGATTACGGTTCGCGAATTACGCCTATCTGCGGGTGCCGAGTTCGTAGTTGCGATCTGTGGCGACGTAATGACGATGCCTGGGCTGCCAAAAGTACCAGCCGCCGAACGGATCGATATAGTCGATGGAAAGGTAGTCGGACTCTTTTAGAAGCCGGTCTTATTCCCTCTACGCGCACGGAGCGAGGCGCCCTTATCCAGGGCGCCTTTGCGCTGTTTAGCAGCGAATTCTTCAAGACGCTTGCCCAACGCCTCATCGCCAATCGCCAGAATGCGCACGGCCAATAACGCGGCATTCTTCGCTGCGCCAATTCCAACCGTGGCCACCGGAACTCCGGATGGCATCTGGACTATTGAAAGTAGCGAATCAAGTCCATCCAGGTTCTTCACCGACACCGGAACACCGATAACCGGCAGTACGGTCAATGCAGCCAGAACCCCAGGCAGAGCGGCCGCCCCACCCGCGCCGGCGATAATGACCTTCAACCCTCGGCCCGCAGCTCCTCTGCCATAGGCAATCGTCTCTTCAGGCATGCGATGTGCAGAGACAACATCAACTTCAAAAGCGACCCCGAACTCGGTTAGGACTTTGGCTGCCTCCTCCATCACGTTCCAATCGGAATCAGAACCCATTAGGACACCAACCACAGGTGTTTCGCTGTTCATTCGTCAATCACTCCACTGATGTAGTCGGCGGCGTGCGCCGCGCGTAGGCGCAGATCTGAAACATTGCTCCCGATAACCGTAACGTGTACCAACTTCCTACCCACTCCAACGACTTGGCCATTTTGGTGCACTTTCACCCCTGGATCACGGGCGAATACGTGAAGATATGGTCGGTATAGATCGGTCTTATCAGTTCCTACCACGCTGGCTGATACCACAGAGGGAGCTAGAAGGTCGGTGGAACCCAGCGGGAGGTCAAGAATTGCCCTCAAGTGCTGTTCAAATTGACTGGTCAAGGAGCCATCAATCGTCCAGATCCCCGAATCGTGTGGCCCCATCACGATTTGCTTGACAACGACCCGGCCATCTACGACACACATCTCGACGTTCATCACGCCAACGAGATTTATCAACCCCGCCACTTCTAGTGCGATCCGTTGGGCTTCTCCGGACAATTTGCTACCTAGATCTGGAGCCGGTGTGATCGTTGTCATACCTGAGCCAATTTCGCGAACGATCTCAGTGACTGCCCAGACCGCGGCCTGGGAATGTGGCGATCGTGCCACGAGGACTGCAATTTCAAAATCGAAGGAGGCGTCATCTTCAAGGAGAGGCACCAGGGCCTCACGTAGATACGCCTTATCTCGTGCACGAATCAAGGAATTCGCAGAGGACCGTAGGAGAAGACCCTCGGCTTCGTAGGTGCGAAGCATCCCTGACGAGACAACCCCATCAACAAATGTGAGAACGTCGCAATGTTCTGCAAATTCACGCATTGTCGCTAGATCTCGATGATCTCCAATGGTCACGTCTGGAATCACTCGCGCCGCCGAATCATCTTTGACCGCGGCTAAGACTCTGAGTTTCACCCCAAGGGCGAGCGCGGGCGCAACCATCATTCTGGTTAGCGGGCCAGCACCGATAATTCCAACCGTTGGAAAGTTCACTTTCTCAGAATAGTGGGCGCAGAATCTCTCTCAGTAATAGGCTGCCCGAGTGGTCAAGCGTCGCGAGTTGGTCTCATTCGGCTCCGTTGGCGCAATCGCTTTTGTAATTGATGTAGGAACTTTTAACTTCCTCGTGCATGGCCGCCTGATTGGGAATGCTCCGCTACTGGCAAATAATCCTGTTACTGGCAAGATCATTTCCAGTGTTCTTGCCACACTATTTGCCTACTTCGGCAACCGAAATATCACTTGGCGTGGGCTCTCTACGCATTCGATTCACCACGAGATAACGCTTTTTTTTATCTTCAATGGGATCGCAATGGGTATTGCAGGTCTTGCACTTGCGATCTCTCGATATGCCCTGGGACTTGATTCACTTATCTCCGACAACATAAGTGCAAACGTCATCGGCGTTGGACTTGGCACGCTCTTTCGCTTTTGGAGTTATCGCAAGTGGATATTTCCCAATCCAAATCTCGATAGTTAGCCACGTACGCACCGAGTTATCGCACGTGCACCACGTCGCCTGCCGAAACGACCAGCCCATCAGCCAGTACTAGTGCGCCTGTTCGATCTATCGATGTTGCAAACCCGAGATGACTTTTTGAGCCAGGCAATTCGATCACGACCTCGCGTCCGAGCGTCGAAGAGAGCAACGTGTACTCGGCAATCAAGGACTCCGTCTCCGATTGGAGCAGCAAATTCTCGAGTTCGCGTAGAAAGGAGTCCAGATAGACGGCCCGATCTGGCTGAGTGGCGCCTTCCAGTTGAAGAGAAGTGGCAATTCGCGTTGGTAATTCATCATCACGGAGCGAGACATTCAGTCCAAGCCCGGCCACAATCGCCCTCTTACCCTTGGCACCAATCTGATGGGTAAGGATTCCACCCACCTTCCGCTCGCCGACCATGACATCGTTCGGCCACTTCAGCGAGACCTTCCTCGGCGCCCTAAAGTCGGCACGGGCTCGAATCGCTCTGATGGCCGCGACGCCCACTAGGAGCGGAATCAGAGTTGGCTCGAACTGCTCTGGGCTGGCAACCAGGACCGAGACGGCAAGTCCAGATCTTGCCGGTGCTTGCCAGGCGCGATCGAGGCGACCCCGCCCGGCAAACTGCTCCTCGGCGACTAAGACTGTGCCGAGTGGATACCGTTCCGCACTCGCTCCAGCGATCAGATCGGCATTAGTGGAGCCCGTCCTGGCCACCAACTCGAGGTGGCGCCAGAGTGCCGAGCCATCCAGAATCATTGACCTCAAATGGCCTTGATCTAACGCTAGACGCTCCATGATCGCTACCGTAGGACAGAATCGAACGAAGAACCACCGCGCGAAACCAAGGGGATCATGGCAAACGACTACGACATTCACACCACGGCTGGGAAAATCGCCAGCCTCCAAGCCCGTTTTGACGAAGCGGTCCACGCAGGGTCGGCCAGAGCTGTCGAGAAACAACATGCGCGAGGAAAGATGACCGCGCGTGAACGAATCGGGCTCCTGGTAGACGAGGGTTCTTTCGTAGAGTTCGACGAATTCGCCAGGCATCGATCGACGAACTTCGATATGGCTAGTACTCGACCGTATGGTGATGGCGTCGTCACTGGTTATGGCACCGTGGACGGTCGCACGATCTGCGTTTTCGCCCAAGATTTCACCGTATTCGGTGGAAGCCTCGGGGAAGTTTTCGGCGAAAAGATCGTCAAGTTGATGGACTTCGCACTTAAGACCGGCGTTCCACTAATTGGAATCAACGACTCTGGCGGCGCGCGAATTCAAGAAGGTGTGGTTGCCCTTGGGCTCTACGCCGAAATCTTTAAACGCAATGTTCATGCCTCCGGTGTTATCCCGCAGATTTCACTTGTGATGGGACCTTGTGCAGGGGGTGCGGTCTACTCTCCCGCAATAACCGACTTCATCGTGATGGTTGATCAAACCTCGCACATGTTCATCACAGGCCCAGAAGTCATCAAGACTGTGACAGGTGAAGATGTTGGGTTCGAGGAACTCGGTGGTGCGCGCACCCACAATACAAAAAGTGGAGTCGCCCATTACATGGGCCATGACGAGGCTGATGCAATCGAGTACGTGAAGGCGCTTCTGTCCTATCTGCCGAGTAATAACCTCGATGAAGTTCCAAGTTTTCCCACCGTCAGCGACCTTGAACGATCCGCAACCGATATTGCGCTTAATAAACTCATCCCAAATAGCGCCAATCAACCGTATGAAATGAAGAAAGTCATCGAAGCGGTCCTCGACGATGGCGAATTCCTTGAAGTGCAGTCTCTTTTTGCGCCAAATATCGTCGTTGGATTCGGCCGAGTCGAAGGCCACTCGGTCGGCATGGTCGCAAATGAGCCGATGCAATTAGCAGGGACTCTAGATATCAACGCCAGCGAAAAGGCGGCACGATTCGTGCGAACCTGTGACGCATTCAACATTCCAGTTATCACCCTGGTTGACGTTCCTGGTTTCCTCCCGGGAACCGATCAAGAGTGGAACGGAATCATTCGTAGAGGTGCAAAACTCCTTTACGCATATGCGGAGGCCACCGTGCCTCTCATCACCGTCATCACACGTAAGGCATACGGTGGCGCTTACGACGTGATGGGTTCAAAGCATCTTGGTGCCGATATCAACCTGGCCTGGCCGAGCGCACAAATCGCGGTAATGGGCGCACAGGGCGCCGTAAATGTCCTGTATCGCAAGGACCTAGCCGATGCCGCAGACCCTGCAGCAAGGCGAGCCGAGTTGGTAACTGAGTATGAGGATGCCTTTGCAAACCCCTATTTTGCGGCCGAGCGAGGTTACGTAGACGCCGTCATCGAGCCAGCCTCGACGAGG
>Ga0082335_1003017_pt1 | contig 29004 bp, 27 predicted proteins | sample Subgrocontami58m_FD_72375 | JGI IMG/M metagenome (GOLD analysis project Ga0082335, IMG submission 72375) | Subsurface groundwater microbial communities from S. Glens Falls, New York, USA - GMW37 contaminated, 5.8 m (SPADES assembly) (version 2) ...
TCAAGGGGGATGTCTTTACCAAGGATGTGATAGAGACCTGGCTGGAATACAAACGCAAGAAAGAGGTCGATGCCATGAGGATGAGACCGCACCCCTATGAGTTCGCCCTTTATTTCGATATCTAGGCCCTGCCAAAAAAAAGATGGCGTGCGGCTTGAGGAGAGCCGGTAGCCTGAATATGTCTCGCATCCAAGACTTTCTGATCTTCCAACACGCTCCCGAGGAAGGGGTGGGAAGCTTTGCTCAGGTGTTCGAGCGGGAACGCGTGAGTTACCATTGCGTCCGGCTCTTTGAAGGGGAGTTGCCCGATGAAAATTGGGACGAGATTGCGGCCGTTGTAATCCTCGGCGGGTCGATGAGCGTCGATGAAGAAGAGAAGTATCCATTTCTCAAGTGGGAAAAGACGATTATCCGAACCGCCCTAAAACAGGACGTGGCTCTTCTAGGAATCTGCCTGGGAGCCCAGCTTATCGCTGCAGCTAGCGGCGCTCAAGTTTATCACGGAAACTTTAAGGAGATCGGCTGGTATCCGATCTCAATGACCCTGGAAGGAGAGATGGACTCGCTGCTCGGCCATCTGCCGGATAAGGCCAGCGTCTTCCAGTGGCATGGCGACAGCTTTGATCTTCCCAAGGGGGCGCAGCGGCTTGCCTCCTCGATTTACTACGACAATCAGGCCTTTCGCATGGGCAGAAATGTCTATGGCCTTCAGTTCCATCTAGAGGTGACGCCGGCGATGATTGATCTGTGGATCAATCAGCATTCGAAGGAGCTGGCCCGGCTTCCCTACATCGCACCGGATAAGATGCGGGCGGATACAACTACCTATTCGCCAGCACTGAAATACTATGGGGAGAGGTTTTTTTCGGAGTTTATCCGCCGGGTCTCGGCATCCAAGAGTCGGAGAGAAGAGGAACAGGAAGCAAAAGTATGAAAAGGAGGGTGTTGGTTTTAGATGACCATCTCCCCTCTAAAGCTTTTCTGATTAAGGCTTTGACCGAGAGAGGGTTTGAAGTGGTGGGCGAGGGCAAGAGTGGTCACGACGCACTAAGGCTGGCGCAGGCTGTCACTCCTGAGGTGATTCTGATGGCTGTGGGCCTTCCCGATATGGATGGGATTAGCGCCGCCAGCAAAATCATGGAAGAGCGCGCCACTCCCATAGTCCTGCTTACGAGTCATTACGAACCAGGCACCATAGAGCGGGCTAAAGCGGCGGGCGTGATGGCTTATCTTGTAAAGCCTTTAAGGGAGGAAGAGCTTCTTCCCGCCGTGGAGCTCGCTATTTCCCGTTTTGAAGAGTTCATGTCTCTGAGGAAAGAGAACGAAAATCTTAAGCGGACCTTAGAGGCGCGCAAGACGATAGAACGGGCGAAGGGCATTCTTATGAAGCAACAGGACCTTTCAGAAGCCGAGGCCTTTTCCCTGATTCAGAAAAAGAGCATGGATATGCGCAAACCGATGGCGGAGATTGCCCATGCGATTATTCTTGCAGAAGAGATGATCGAAAAGAAGAGAGGGCCTGGTTGAAAGGAGCAGGCAACGCAGATGGTGCCTGTTGCTTAGGCGGGGTGTGATTAGAAAAGCGGCACTCGTTTGTCACTGGATAAATATACCTGTTGTAATCATTGAGATTTTAATGTAGTTGTCTTGGCACATAGGTTGCTCATATATCCGGTCGGAGGCGAGGGGGCTGACGCAACCGTTAAAGCTAGGCAAAGGCGCCTAATTCGAAGTTCGGATTGGACGTTTTTTTTTGCGAACGGGCTGTCGAAAGATCGAGGTATAATTGAGCCGGCTTGGCCTGAAAAATGACCGGGTTCAGCGTTTAGAGTAACCGCGTGAGGGCCCGTTTATTTCGTAAATTCCTTATGGCTGACGAGGTTGCTCACACAGTTTAAGGATCGGTCGTTTGAACTACTCAGGAAGAAAAAATTCATGGAGGGTCGTCAGATGAAAAAAGGCGTAATGTGGATAACTTTGGTTCTGGCTGTCTTTCTTTCCGCATCAAAGCCCGCCTATGCGGAGGAGGCGCCCAAAGGGCTCGGCCCCGGCTGGTTCAGCTTGGATAGCACCGTCGGCCTGCTGGATAAAAAGATCGACGAGGGCAGATCGGCGCTGGAAAAGGCCCTGTTCGGAATAAGCATCAGCGGTTTTCTCGACACCAGCTATACTTGGAGCTCTAATCATCCGGCTGCTGCTTTTGACCGCGATATCAGCGGGAGATACTTCGACCAGGATCACAACGATATTGTGTTTAACCACTTCAACCTGACCTTGGAAAAGCCGGAGAAGGACTGGGGGGTCGGCCTTAAGCTCGTGGCGGATTTTGGGCGCACGGCTGAGCTTTTGCGCGAGGCTACCTTCTGGGGCGTGAATAAAGCTAAGGGAGCCGGCAACGGCGGGGAACCGTCGGCTGAGATGAGAGAAGCTTTCCTCACTTTTACCATTCCTATTGGAGCGGGTCTTCAGGTTAAGGGAGGGAAGTTCGTTACCTTAATGGGGACCGAGGTGATTCCTGCGCCGGGCTCGCCCAACCCGAACATTTCCCGCTCTTACATGTTCAATCTTGCGATTCCATTTACCCATACCGGTGTTCTCCTGAGCTATCCTGTCGCCAGCATGCTTACCATTATGGGTGGTCCGGTGACCGGCTGGGATGATCCTTCTGACAATAATCGCTCGCCATCATTCCACGGAGGCTTTACTTTTACTCCGGCCGAGGCTTTTTCCCTGACGACGAGCATAATGGACGGGCCGGAACAGAGGCACCGCAGCGGGCGCAGCCGCTTTACCATCAGCAATGTTGCAACGATCAAGGCCACCTCTGCTCTTACTTTGTTTTTAGAGTACACTTACGGCGATGAAGAGAAAGTGACCGCGAGCCTCCGTAATGCGACCTGGCAAGGTGTAGCGGGAATTGCCTCCTATGACTGGACGGATCGTTTTACCACCGCATTGCGGGCTGAGGTCTTCTCGGACAGTGACGGTGCGCGGACGGGCTTCACCCACGACGTAACTCTCAGTGAGCTTACCCTCACCGGTGCGTACAAATTTACTGCTAAACTTTTGGGACGGGCCGAGCTCCGTCAGGATTGGGCCAACAAGAGTTTCTTTAGCAAGGGGGATGGCAACTCCGATCGGAATCAGACAACTTTGGCTTTGCAGGCTATCTACACCTTCTGATCAGACTGATCGGCGCTGCGATCGACTATTAATTTTGTCGAAGGCGGAGAGGCCTTCGAGATAGAGCAAAGACGCTCGCGGAGATCTGTGGAGCGTCTTTGCTTTTTTGGGAAGAGCAACGAAACCCTGTCGTTTTGCTTACAAGCCATTTGGCGGATGAAATGATTGGGAAGAAGAGGGCCTAGTAGCAAGAAGTGCTTACTCTTTAGGCAGCGTGAACAGAGAGTAGGCGCTGAGCGGTTTACAGGGGAAAGTAAAGCTCAAGAAATCATGGGGATGTTAGAGGAAAAGGTTGTAGCATAGAAGTTGTCTATTAAACAAGCGAAGGCAGAGTGGCCTTCGGCAAGTGGCAAAGGCGCTCACTGGGAGACAGCGGAGCGCCTTTTGTTTTTTTGAGAACGGTCATGAACAAGATCGAGGAGTACAAGAAAGAAAAAGACGGCCTGGACGTCCTTCGGGATATTCCCCGCTACGCCCAGGAAGGTTGGGAGACCATCAGCGATGGCGACAAGGAACGACTCAAATGGACCGGGGTATTTTTTCGGCGGCAGACTCCGGGCCATTTCATGATGCGCGTTCGCATTCCGAATGGGATCAGCAACGCAGCCCAGATTCGGACCATCGGCGAGATAAGTAAAGATTTCGGTAAAGACTTTACCGATATCACTACCCGCCAGCAGATCCAGTTGCGCTGGTTTACCATCAATGATGTGCCGGAGATCTGGGACCGCTTGAAAAGCGTCGGCCTCGTCTCGCTTCAGACCGGCATGGACAATATCCGCAACGTGGTCGGCTGTCCGGTGGCCGGACTCACACCCAATGAGCTCTTTGATGCCTCCTCGGTGGTCCAGGAATTTACACAGATGTTCGTGGGCAACAAGGCCTACACGAATTTGCCGAGAAAGTTCAACGTAACAATAACCGCTTGCAAAGAAGCTTGCACGCACGCCGAGACGCAAGACATCGCGCTGACCCCGGCGACGAAAGAGATCGACGGCTCAGAGGTCAAAGGGTTCAACGTTGCCGTGGGTGGCAAGTTGGGCTCTGGCGGATATCGTATCGCTTCTCCCTTGGATCTTTTCGTCACGTCGGAAGAAGCGGCGGCGGTTTGCAGCCACATCGTAATGATCTTTCGTGACCACGGGACACGTGAATTGCGTACGAAAGCGCGTTTGGCTTTTCTCATCGAAAATTGGGGCGTAGAGCGATTCCGGCGCGAGCTCGAGCGCAGACTCGATCGGCCGCTCCGCACCGCGGGGAAGGATGAACGATCGGCGAAACATACCGATCACGTCGGCATCTTCCGCCAAAAGCAGGAAGGGCTCAACTATGTCGGTCTTGCCGTGCCGGTAGGCCGGATAACGACGGAGCAGATGCTTCAGGTCGCTGACCTAGCCGAGAATTATGGCAGCGGCCAGATTCGGCTGACCATCGGACAGAATCTCATTATTCCCGGTGTGCCCGATAACAAGATCGGCGATCTCACAGCCGAGCCGGTGCTTCAAGAGCTGCGATACGATCCGTCGGAGGTGATGCGCGGCCTCGTGAGTTGCACAGGGATGGACTATTGCCACTTCGCCTTGATCGAGACCAAGGGCTGGGCGCTGAAGACGGCGCGCGCCCTGGAGGCGAAGCTGGGAAAAACGCAGCCTTTGCGCATGCACTGGTCGGGATGTCCTGCGGGGTGTGGCAATCATTCGGTCGCGGACATAGGTCTGTTGGGAAAGAACATAAAACTCAACGGCGAAGTCGTGGAAGCGGTGGATGTTTTTGTCGCCGGGGCCGCAGGATGTGAACCGAACCCGCCCATCAAGATTATGGAAGATGTCCCTTGCGAAGGTTTGCCTAATGTTGTCGCTGGCTTGGTTCAGCATGGGGCCTTCAAGGCCATGCGACAGCAACTTCGGAAAATTCCTCAGGCGCCGGCTACCGGTGTCAATACGACGGTTGAGAAGGAGCCGGTCAGGCCGACGATTCGGCCCCAGAAGATTCAGGAAGGTTCTGCGAAGCTGGTTCGCGTGAACAGAGACGAGGTGGCGGTATTCAAACATCAGGGGCAGCTTTGCGCCCTCCAGAACAACTGCCCCCATGAAGGAGGGCAGTTATCGGCGGGGTGGATTGAGGGCGACGAAGCGGTCTGTCCTCTGCATGGTTATAAGTTTCACGTCAAGACAGGCGCGTGCTCGACGGACGCCAAGCTCAAGGCAAAAATTTTCAAGCTGGTCGCTCAAGGTGACGGCTTTTCGATAGCAGATTGACGGAGGTACAGGATGCGACGCGCGGACATCAAGGATTTTTTCAAAGCGGGCCATCTGGGCACGCTCATCAGCGCCTTTCTCTACTTCGACGTGAGCTTCATGGTCTGGGTGATGATTGGCTCGTTGGGTGTTTATATCTCCGAGGATTTTTCCCTCTCGCCTGCGCAGAAAGGATTGGTGGTTGCTGTTCCCATCCTGGCCGGCTCTCTGCTCCGTATTCCCCTGGGCATCGCGAGCGACCATTTTGGGCCTAAGAGGACAGGCAGCGTCGGAATCATCCTTACCTTGCTGCCGCTTCTCGCCGGGTGGTTTGGAGGAAATAGTATGGGAGAGCTTTTTCTGGTGGGTTGCATGCTGGGAATCGCGGGCGCCAGCTTTGCCGTAGCCCTTCCCATGGTTAGCCGCTGGTATCCACCCGAGTATCAGGGCCTGGCCATGGGCATAGCGGGCGCGGGGAATAGCGGTACCGTTCTGGCCTCGTTCTTTGCCCCTCGTCTGGCCGAGCATATGGGATGGCACGCTGTTTTTGGCTTAGCGATCCTGCCCATGCTATTGACGCTGGGGATTTTTCTTTTCATGGCCAAGGAAAGCCCCAAGCAGCCCCGTCCCCAAAATCTTGTCCAGTATCTCCGTGTGCTCAAAGAGCCGGACACCTGGTGGTTTAACTTGTTCTATATGATCACCTTTGGCGGCTTTGTCGGCCTGGCGAGTTTTCTGGCTATCTTCTTCCGTGACCAGTATGGATTGAGCCGGGTCATGGCAGGGAACTTTGCTGCCCTGTGTGTTTTTGCTGGCAGCTTCGTGCGGCCCATTGGAGGTTTTCTGGCTGACCGGTTTGGTGGCGTCAAATGTCTTGGAATTCTTTATGGAGTCGTTGCCGGCCTCATGTTCTTTGTCAGTCAACTTCCCCTGCTGCCCTGGGCGACTGCATCTCTGTTCCTGGGGATGGCCGCGTTGGGGATGGGTAACGGCGCAGTATTCCAAATTGTGCCACAGCGGTTTCAGAAAGAGATTGGCGTGGTGACCGGAATAGTGGGGGCCGCCGGAGGTTTAGGCGGGTTTTTCTTGCCCTCTATTTTTGGTTTCTTCAAGGGTCTCACCGGCTCCTACGGCACGGGCTTTCTCTTGTTTGGTTCTGCCGCCTTTCTCTGTCTGGGGGTTCTTGCCCTTGTCCAAAGAGCTTGGCGGCAGCAGCGAGCCACTTCCGGTCTGGAGATTTCTTTCTGAGAGGAAGGGATGAACAGAGAAGCCAATGGCAATATAGAGCGTTGGGTGAAGTCCTATTGCCCGTACTGCGGCGTAGGGTGCGGCCTTCTTGCGGGACTGGGAGACGGGGCAGTCGTTAAGGTTAAGGGAGACCCCGATCACCCATCCAGCCTCGGCGACCTCTGCGCCAAAGCGGTCTACCTGCCGGAGACTTTAAAAACCACGGATCGGCTGGTCCATCCCCAGATGCGCCGCTGCCAGGATGGCCCTTTTACGCGCGTCTCCTGGGAGGTGGCGCTCAAGAGCACGGCGAAAAAATTTTGCGAGATCATTGATGAACATGGGCCGAATGCCGTGGCCTTTTATGGCTCAGGACAGTTGACCACCGAAGAGTACTATGTAGCTAACAAGCTGGTGAAAGGGTTTATCGGAACGAATAACTTCGACACCAACTCCCGTCTCTGCATGGCTTCGGCAGCTGCAGGATATAAGATCTCGCTTGGGTCCGATGGGCCTCCGGCCTCCTACGCGGATATCGATGTTGCCGACTGCTTTTTTCTCATCGGCACAAACACCGCCGACTGCCATCCTGTCATCTTTAAAAGGATCAAGCAAAGAAAGATGAGCGACCCGGAAAGAGTTATGATTGTCGCAGTCGATCCGCGCAGGACTGAAACCGCTGATTTTGCCGACCTCTATCTCCCGATCCGGCCGGGCACTGATATAGCCCTGCTCAATAGTATGCTCCATGTGCTGATCAGGGAGGGAATGGTGGATCAGGATTTCATTGCCAAGCACACTCGGGAGTTTAAAAAGGTCAAAGCTGTCGTTGAGCGCTGCTCCCCTGAAGCGGCAGCGAACATCTGCGACATCCCGGCGCCGCTGATTATCGAAGCTGCGCTGATCTTCGGACAGGCCGAAGCAGCTCTTACTCTCTGGAGCATGGGGGTGAACCAAAGCACCGTAGGCGTGCACAAAAATAACGCTATTCATAACCTCCATCTCGCCACGGGGAAGATCGGCAAAGCCGGATGCGGCCCCTTTTCTTTAACCGGACAGCCGAATGCTATGGGAGGAAGAGAGGTAGGAGGCATGGCTCACCTTCTCCCTGGTTACAGGGAAGTTGCTAATGCTCTCCATCGTGAAGAGGTTGCCCGCTTCTGGCGGGTCCCCCCCGAGCGGATATCGCCCACCCCGGGCCTTTCAGCCCTCGATCTCTTTGAGGCGATGGGCCGAGGCGAGGTAAAGGCGGTCTGGATTCTCGCTACCAACCCGGCGGCCTCCGCCCCGGACACCGACTTTATTGAAAAGGCCCTAAGACAGACGGAGTTGGTTGTGGTTCAAGATGCCTACCATCCCACTGGCACGACCCAGTTCGCTCATGTCCTCCTGCCTGCGGCCCAATGGTCGGAGAAGGAAGGGGTCATGACCAATTCAGAAAGACGGATAACCTACATGCCGAAAGTTGCTGAGGCCCCAGGAGAAGCCTTGCCGGACTGGAAGATCCTTACTCTCTTCGCCCGGGAAATGGGATTTCAAGAGGACTTTCCTTACGAATCCAGCGAGGAGCTCTTCGCTGAGTTGGTTCAACTGACGCAGGGAACCCCGTGTGACTACTCAGGGGCGAGTTATGAGAGGCTGAAAAAAGAAGGACCACTTCAATGGCCGTGCCCCGGTCCTGATCATCCGGGGAGCGTAAGGCTCTACGGCGAATTTAGTTTCCCTACTCCGGATGGTCGGGCGAACTTCATTCCGGTGGAACATCAAGAACCCTTTGAGGTCCCTGACAGAGATTATCCTTTGGTGCTGACCACAGGGCGCGTGAAGAACCACTGGCACACGATGACTCGCACCGGGAAGGTGGAGAGTCTTCTCAAGAGTTGCCGCGAGCCGTTCTTGGAGATGAATCTGGCGGATGCAAAGAGGTGGGCGATCCGTGATGCGGATTTTGCCGAAGTTATCTCGCGGCGCGGCAAGGCAATGGTTCAGGTCCGGGTTACCGAAGAAATCAGACCAGGGACATGTTTCATGCCATTTCACTGGGGCAGGCAGTTCGGCTTTTACAAAGCAGCTAACAATCTTACGATTAGCGCTAGAGATCCTGTCTCGCGCCAGCCGGAGCTAAAGGCCTGCGCTGTGAGGGTGAAGAGGATTATGGATTTTCCTCTAGAGGATAATTAAGGTGAACTACCACGGAAGGGCGCAATTAAATCAGCGCAAATCCTTAAATCAGATCATGAGTAAAATTTGGGTGCTTTGACTTAACCTTCAATCTGTCCCGGCCCTCTCATTTTTTTCTTAAAAGTGCTACTAATAATCTTGGCTTTTACATGGCCTGAGGTAGTTACTTTATTGAATAGAATTATATGGGAGGACGTTCGATCGCCATGAGGTGTGGCGGGCAGGTTTTTCTGTCCGTAATCATCTGTGTTTTTTCCTTGGGTAGCTCCGCTGAGGGATTTTTTCACAAGAAAAAAGCCCCACCGTCAGTCGCCGACGATTACTTTAAGAAACTTGGAATTGAGAAACCAGCAAAAGTCATTCATGCGCCCGACTTCGCTCTTGATGCCATTTCAGGCAAGCGTTTGTTCCTCAAGGACTGGCAAGGGAAGGTGGTTTTTCTCAACTTCTGGGCTACCTGGTGCGTCCCCTGCCGGCAGGAGATGCCGATGATGGAAAGACTTCAGCGGGAAATGAAGGGGCAGGGCTTCGAGGTGGTAGCGATTAATATTAGAGAGAGTAAGAGAGGGGTTCAAAAATTCATCGGCGAGCTTGGTCTGACTTTTCCGGTCCTGTTGGACAAAGACGGTAAAGTCTCAGAAGAATACGGCGCTTGGGCCATTCCCCTTTCCTATTTTATCAACCGTAAAGGAGAGTTTGTGGGCAAGGTGGACGGTCCTAGAGAATGGGACGGCCGGGAGGCCAAGGCCTTTTTTCTCCAGCTGTTGCGGGAAAAAAATTAAGGCGTGAGCGGCTAGGGCGAGCTATGAGGGAATCACAAAGGATTAAGAGGGGTCGCGATCCAGTGACGTTGGACCAAGAATCCCGCTATCCGCTTTTTCTCTGCCTCCTGGCAGCTTTGCTATTTTTCCCGGCGCTTGGGATGAGAGGCTTTTGGGCGCCGGTAGAACCCCGCTACGCAGAGATCGCCCGGATCATGTTTGCCAAAGGGCAATGGATGATCCCGACAGTTAATGGCGACCTCTATACCGATAAGCCCATTCTATACTTTTGGCTGGTTTTGCTTGGCTCGAAGCTTGCGGGTAGTGTCAATGAGTGGACGGTGCGCCTGCCATCCGCTTTGTCGGCGCTTGGGCTGGTTCTCACGACCTATGCCCTAGGACGAGATCTCTTCAATGCGAGGATCGGGTTCATGGCAGCCATGGTTCTCGCGACCTCTGCCCGTGTTTTGTGGGAGGCCCGCTGGGTCCATACGGACATGACGTTTACCTTCTTTTTCGCCCTTTCTCTCTACTTTTTTTCCCGGGCTATGTTGCGAAAAGGCAAGCCATGGGAGTTTCTCCTCGCCTACGGGCTCGCGGCTCTTGCCACGTTAACAAAGGGACTTATAGGGATTGTCTTGCCTGGCTTGATCGTCCTTGCTTATGTCGCGCTGAGGCGGGAGTGGAGGGTCATCTCTGAATGGCGCATTCCGTCAGGGATATTGGTTTTCCTCTTGATCGCTGCTCCCTGGTTTGCCTGGGTGAGCCAGGCGACCGACGGAAGATGGCTTAGGGAATTTATCTTCACGCATCATATTCAAAGATACACCTCCGGTCTGGGTCATCGGCAGCCTTTCTACTATTACATCCTGACATTTCCTGCGGACTTTTTGCCCTGGACGACTTTTCTCGTGCCGGCGCTCTGGGCCTATAGGTCTCGGTTAAAACTCCTTAGAGATCCCAGCGCTCTGTTTTTGTTCCTATGGTTTTTCGTGATCTTTTTTTTCTTTAGTCTATCGGATACCAAGAGAGATCTTTACCTGCTCCCGCTCTTTCCTCCGGCAGCGATTTTTGTTGCCTGCTATTTCGCTCATCTTATTCAGCAGGAGATATCGCAGGATGCGCTCTATCGAGGATTAGGCCATCTTTTCTTTAATCTGCTCTGGATCGGTGCCTTGTCCTTTCCTGTGGTTACATGGTTTTACCAGAGAGAAGCGATCTGGATCTCTCTGCCGTTTGCCTTTGTTATGGCTGGGGGAGGGTTGATTACGGTGGTTGGGATTTGGCGGAGATTGCCGTCCACGGTTTTTTTCTCGACGGCATTAACGATTGTTCTCGGCATGTTTTGTGTCTCGGTTTGGATATTGCCGTTTGTCGATTCGTACAAATCAGGGCAACCCTTTTCCCTTTTGATCAAAAAGACCGTGCCCCTGACCCAGCCTCTCTATATCTATGCCGATACCATGAACGATTTTAATTTCTACACGGAACGGGAAATTATATCTGTTCTCTCCTCTCCAGCGGAGGTCGAAAAGGCCGCGTCAGGGGCAAAAATGGCCTATGTCTTGATCAAAGAGAGAGATCTGAGCAGGGTGGATATCGGAGCGGAAGGAAAGGTTTTAGCCGAGAGTCGTCTGGGAGACAAGAAGTGGTACCTGGTTCTCGTCCGCCGATAAGCGATCCTGCCGCTCTCCGAGAGAGTTGATCTTAAAGGGCAAGGTGATAAGGTAAAGATCTATGCCTATCGCACCTATCGAAGACGCGATTGAGGATATCCGTCAAGGCCGGATGGTCGTCCTGATGGATGACAAGAACCGGGAAAACGAGGGCGACCTCTGTATGGCGGCGGAGAAAGTCACCCCCGAGGCGATCAACTTTATGGCCCGTTTTGGTCGGGGACTTATCTGTTTGCCTCTGACTGAGGAAAAGGTGCGGCAGCTCGGGCTGCCGATGATGGTGGCGGAAAACACCTCTCCCTTTGGCACTGCCTTTACCGTCTCCATCGATGCCGCCGAGGGAATCACCACAGGAATCTCAGCGGCAGACCGCGCCCGTTCTATTCAAGTAGCTATCGCGGACGATGCCGTTTCGGAAGATTTGGTCACCCCGGGGCATGTTTTTCCGCTTCGGGCAAAGAAGGGAGGCGTCTTGGTCCGGGCGGGCCAGACCGAAGGGTCCGTAGACCTGGCTCGGCTGGCCGGGCTTAAACCTGCCGGGGTGATCTGTGAGGTCATGAAAGATGACGGCAGTATGGCGCGCCTGCCGGACATCGAGAAATTCGCGACTCACCACCGGCTGAAGGTCATCACGATCGCCGATCTCATCAAGTACCGGATGAGCAATGATTGCTTGGTCTATAGGATTGCCTCTGCGCGTCTCCCGACTCGCATTGGGGGGGAATTTCAGGCGGTGGTCTATAACACCCACGTGGATCAGAGCGAGCACCTGGCGCTCGTCAAAGGAGAGATTTCTCCTAACGAGGATACTCTGGTCCGGGTCCACTCCAAGTACGTTCCCGGGGACGTGTTTGGTTTTGAGTTTCTCAACACCGGTGCTGTTATCAAACACTCTATGGAGATGATCGCGCGGGAAGGAAAAGGGGTGATCCTCTACCTTCAGACCGAAGGCAAAGGGTTGCGCCCTGGGCGCATGACCTATCCCAAAGTGGATGGCAGGAAAAAGAAAGACATGAACCGCTCTTTCGTTTATCAGTCTGACTTCCGAGAATACGGGATCGGGGCCCAAATCTTGAGGGACTTGGGGGTAAGGAAGATGCGCCTGCTCACCAATAATCGGAAAAATCTAGTCGGACTGTCAGGTTACGGGTTAGAGGTTACGGCCCTTATCCCTTTCCCTTGGCAAGTCCCCTTTACCAAGCAGGTGGGACGAAAGCAAAGGAAGGGTTAGTTGGAGCTTACGGCGAGTAGGGAGAAGTAAAAAAACAGCTGAAAGAGGAATAGGCCATGCCGATTTATGAATACAGATGTAGCCATTGCGAAAGCAATTTCGAGGAACTCGTTCTCTCTTCCCGCGAGGCTGTCGCCTGCCCCGCTTGCGCGAGTCGAAAAGTAGAGCGGCAGCTTTCCGTCTTCAGTTCCCCTGGGGATCGGCCGGGACCAGCCATGGCAAGAGGCGGCGGTTGTGGTGGCTGCACGCCCGGAGGCTGCGGCTGCCATTGATTCGTTATTCGATTAACGAGTTAACCAATAACGAGCGACAGTCTTTCTAGACTAACTTGGAGGGTTGATATAGTTCGAAAGATCGGCCCTCAGCTTCTTAAGGGCGTCGTTAACATTGGAGAAGAGCCTCTCTTCAACCAGCTCATTTTCTATCCAATAATCCAACGAAGGGGCCTCGGTAAAGTTGATATCGACCAGCCTCTCTCCGATCGGCTCTCCGGTGATCAGCACCCTTACCGAATAACCGGCATCGATGATCAGGCCCCGCCCATTAGGAGGGAGCGGGAGGGAACTCTTTATCTTGGCCAGTCCATTTGCAGGATAGCTCCCCACACCCAGAGAGAAATACTCCCACGCGCCCGCCGGGACGGAAAGTTCCTTCAATATTCGCGGATTCATATCTACTACGTTTCGCGCCGCCTGCTCTTGCTTATAATCCTTGAGCATCTGATAGACCCACTTCTCGATGATCCCGTGGCCGGTCTGGATTTCCTTCTCGCGTTCCTTGACCGGTCCGCGGTCGATCCACCACTTGACCTCTTCTACAGGGGGCGTTTTTTCATCTGCCATAGTCGTGTAAAATCTAACCTGCCTCTAGCAGGGTGTCAACCGCATGCCGGCATGGAAGCTTACCCCAAGTTGACAAAACGCCACTTTGTCGGATACTCTCCGCCAATAAAAAGAGAAAATGAAATCGGTATTTAATCAGGCTCGCCGAATGAATCTATATATAAAGGAGGTTTAAGTATGGCGAAGGAAGATCTGAGGAGTTTGAGGGCAACGCTTGAGGCGTTGAAAAAGGAAGGGTCGGTGCTGGAAACGGACCGGGAAGTCAATCCGAAACTCGAAATGACGGCCATCCAGAAACTTTTGGATGGAGGCCCGCCCATTATATTCAACAAGGTCAAAGGCTATTCCAATGCACGATTGGCTACGAACGTGATGGGCTCGGATAGGATCATCGCAAAGATGTTTGGATTCAAAGACAGGAAGGCGTTGAAATTCAAAATTCACGAGAGCATTCTTCAACCCACTCCGCCCAAGATTGTGGATAAAGCGCCCTGTCAAGAAGTGGTGATCGACAAAAATATCGATGTCTGGCCGGTTATCCCCATGATCCAACATACCCCGACGGATCCGGGAAGGACTTTGGGGGGAGGCAAAACCGTAGCCTCACCCAAACAGTTCTGGGGTGGATGGCACATCAGTTACAACCGGATGAATTTCCGGGAGGACCTCGGGTGGAAGGATCACTCCACTTTTCAGATATCCCCCGGGTCTCATACCGATCAAATCGCGACAAAATATTATAAGAAAGAACCCATCCCTTTCACCATCAATATGGGCATTCCCCCGGCAGCCACGCTGATGGCTGGAGCCGGGTTCATGTACACTATTCTTCCAAGGGGTTGCGATGAGCTGGGGATTGCCGGATCCATCCAAGGATTTCCGTTGGAAATGGTGAAATGCAAGACCATTGATGCCTATGCCATTGCCGAGGCAGAGTATGTGATTGAAGGGTACCTGGATACAACCAAAAAGGTCTGGGAAAGTCCATTGGCCGAGAAAGACCAGAAGCAGGGGGTTTATCCCTTTCACCCCGAATGGTCCGGCTATATGGGAAAAGCCTATCGAACGTATCAATTTAATGTAACGGCGATCACCCATCGAAAAGACAGACCGATCTACGATCCTCTGATCGTCCACGGATACGATAATCACAACATTGATGTGATCTGCCGCGAGGCCTGTTTCTTTGAATTGGCCGAGAGGATCAGCCCGGGGTTCTGCATTGATACCCACATCCCCATGTGCATCCCCGACTGGGGTGGGGTGATTTTTCAGGTGAAAAAGAGGAGGGTCAGAGATGAGGGTTATCCTAAAAACATCCTGGCTGCGGCCCTTGCCTGTTCTCTCGGCGCCCGTTTTGCCATGGTAGTCGATCCGGACATCAACATCTACTCGCCGGATGACTTGCTGTGGGCCTTAGCGACCCGGGTGGATGCTAAAGAAGGCATCACCATTGTCGCCCCGGGCGGCATGGGACAGACATTCCAACCTGCGGAACGGAGTTCCGCCGGTGAAAAAGAGTGGACCCAGTCCAATATCAAATTTTCAGGAGCCATTGGAATCGATGCCACGGTACCCCATCAGTATAGGGATGCGTTTTTACGAGCCAGCTATCCCATCGATGTGGCAAACCTGAAGGATTGGTTCACGGATGAGCAGATTGCAAAGGCCCAATCCTTCCAGGAGCCCTATGCAAAATGGTTCTCTGAATCCGGAATCTAATCGAGATCTCCATTCAAGATGCTTTGCTCTCCCCGCAATGACAGCCCCCACGCTGTCATTGCGAGGGGTAGAGTAGGGAATGCTCTATGGAAGAGAAAATAAAATTGCTCCAGGATTGCCGGGTTCTCGATTTCACCAACGAGACGGGTTTCCTATGCGGGAAAATCTTGGGCGATTTAGGAGCAGACGTCATCAAGGTGGAGAAACCAGGAGGAGATGAATCCAGAAATCTGGGCTCTTTTTATCAGGACATCACGGATCCTGAAAAGAATCTGTACTGGTTTTCTTACAACCACAACAAGAGAGGGATTACCTTAAACATTGAGACAGAAACCGGAAAAGAGATTTTACTGAAATTGGTTAAGAAAACCGATATCTTCTTGGAGACTTTTCCGCCAGGATATCTAAAAAAATTAGGCCTGGATTACGCTGCCTTAAGCAAAATAAATCCTCAACTCATCATGACTTCCATTACCCCTTTTGGCCAGTCCGGGCCTTATAAAGATTATAAAGGGTCGGATTTAGTCCTTACGGCGATGAGCGGTTTCATGTCGGTTTTAGGGGATGCGGATAAGCCGCCGGTACGGCCTACACTTCCCCAATCCTATGGGTGGATCGGGATGCATGCGGCAGAGGGGACACTCATGGCCTATTATCATCGGGGAATGACAGGTGAAGGGCAACATGTGGATGTCTCGGGACAGGCGGGCGTGACCTGGGCCCTGTCCATTGCCCCTTCTTTTTATGACTTGAATAGAGAGCTCCCTACGAGAGCAGGTAGTTTTATTACGGGAAGGAGCATCACTGGAGCGATTCTGCGGGCAGTCTACCCCTGTAAAGATGGCTACCTGGCTTACATTATCTACGGAGGCCCGGCCGGGATTAGAACGAATAAGAGATTGGTGGAATGGATGGACAGCAAGGGGATGGCTCCCGATTATTTAAAAAATAAAGACTGGAGTAAATTTGATATTACCACAGTCACCCAGGAAGAGATCGATCAGCTTGAACAAGCCTATATGAAATTTTTCGAAACGGTGACGAAAGAGGAATTCTTCAAGTACGTTCTTGAGAATGACATGCTCGGTTATCCGCTGGCGACGGCAAAGGAATTATTGGAAGACGAACAACTCAAAGCGAGGGGACTGTGGCAGGAGGTTGAACACGAGGAGCTGGGAACAACAATTACCTATCCCGCTTTTTCCACCAAATTTTCTTCGATCGCTTGCGGTTTTTGGCGCCGGGCGCCTTTGATCGGAGAGCACAACGAAGAGGTCTACGGTGAAATCGGGTTGAATAACAGCGACATCCTCCGTCTCAAGGAAGCGAACGTTATCTGAAGAATTGCCGGGAGGAATATTTTTTTACGCTTCGGGATTTTTACGATCATGGAGACAACCAGGCAAGTATTTGAGGGGATTAATGTCGTAGAGTTTGCCGCGATTGCGGCCGGACCGGTCATCGGGAAGCATCTGGCAGACCACGGCGCTCGGGTGGTGCACGTCGAGTCTTATGAGAGGCCGGACGGATTCAGGCAAAATTATCCACCTTACAAAGACAATAAACCCGGACTGAACCGTTCGGGGGCTTTCGGCATCTGCAATAATAACAAATACGGTGTGACGATAAACTTAAAAACAAAAGAAGGGGTCGATCTCGCTAAAGAGCTTATCCAATGGGCCGATATCGTGATCGAAAACTTCACGCCCGGAACGCTGAAGAAGCTGGGGCTCGGCTATGAAGAGATGAAAGAAGTGAATCCCAATATCATCTTACTCAGCACCTGCAATCAAGGCCAGACCGGGCCTCACGCCCTGCACCCGGGTTTCGGCTCCCACTTATCCTCACTCTGTGGTTTCACCTATATGACCGGATATCCGGATAGGTTTCCCTGCATCCTATACGGCCCCTATGTGGACCATATAGGGGTGGGATACGGGGTGATTGCAGCCGTTGCGGCTTTGGAGCATCGACGCAGGACAGGGGAGGGACAATTTATTGATCTGGCCCAGTATGAAGCCGGTGTTCAATTTATGATACCGGCCCTGTTGGAATATAGCATTAATCATCGCGTGGTTGAGCGAGACGGGAATCGCCATTCCTTTGCAGCGCCGCATAATACGTATCCTTGCAAAGGGGATGACCGTTGGTGCGTCATCAGTGTGTTTAATGATGAAGAATGGAAGGCCCTCTGCAAATGCATGGGCAGGGATGAGCTGATCTCGGATCCAAGGTTTAAGACGATACCGGCAAGAAAAGAACATGAGGATGAAATCGATCGAGAAGTTGGGAAATGGACCTCCCGGCTCACGGCAGAGGAGGTCTTTAAGAAACTGCAAGACAACGGGGTGAAGGCAGGCATCGTCCAAACAATCGCGGATCTTTTTGCCGATCCCCAATTAAAACATCGAGGGTTCTGGGCGCCTGTGGATCATCCGGAAGTGGGGAGATGCCATGCCGAAGGGCCGCCTTTTGCTTTTTCCAAGACTCCTTTTAAGATTGATCGGCCTGCCCCGATGATCGGGGAACACAACGAGCTTGTCTTCAAAACATTTTTGCCTGCCGGAAAGAAAAAACAAAGAAGAGATTAAATTTGACCCTTCTGGTCTAATGGAGGTGTGCCATGGAACCGATCACGATTCGCATGATGAGCGCAAAGGATGTGGGCGCGATTGCGGACATTGACAATCGAGTGCTGGGCAAGCGGCGGCGCGATTACTGGGAAATGGAAGTCGAATCTGCGCAGGCTCGCTCGCCGGTCCCGCCCCTGGTCGCGGAGGTGGACGGACGCGTCGTCGGCTTTATCATGGGCGATGCAAGCGGCTGGGAGTACGGCGTGCCGGAGACGGTCGGGTGGATTGATACCATCGGCGTCCACCCGGAATATCAGCATCACGGCGTTGCCCGCGCGCTGATGGACGAGCTGGTCGCGCACATGAAGAAGGTCGGCGTGACAAAAATCTACACGCTGGTCAACTGGCGTGACTGGGATATACTCCGCTTTTTCGACAAGTTGAAATTCACGCGGGGCGATATGATTAACCTGGAATTGAAGGTGTGAAGGCAGCCTGAACGCTTCTTCTACGACTCAACAATGTGAAAGAAAGTGGAGAAATAGAAGTCGGACCCCATGGCTTTCCGGGTTAGCCCTCGAACTCCTTGAAGAACGCATGATCCACCTCAAAGGTCTTCACGGGAAGTAGACCCAACTCGAGCTGTTCGAGCATATCAACGAGCTTCTCGCCGTCGATCAGCTCGATTGGTGGGACGCCATCCCGCGAGGCCTCGCGACGCGCCTCCGCGGTGAACGTGCCCGTCGTAAGAATGATGCCTTTGTCAGCACGACCAGCCATCGCGCCTCGAAAATCCCGTACATGAGACGGGGCGACAGACTTGGTGTAGCGCTTGCACTGGAACAGCACCTTGAATGAAACGAGTGGATTCACAGATAGCGTGCCGTACCCATCAAGTCCACCATCTCCGGTGCTCCCTGTGACTACCACTTGAGTGAATCCAGCCTCGCGGAGCAATCTCTGGCACAGTCGTTCGAAGCCCGCAGATGGGAGTTTTAACAACACGTCGAGCACGGCGTGTCGGTAGTCAGTTGAAGTAGCGCCGGTGCCCTCGGCGACGGCCTCCTCGGCCGGCTCAGCCTTGTTTGCTCTGGCACGGCGCTGTTCTTGAAAAATTTTCACCCATTTCAGAAAGATCTCTCGCGCTTGCTCAAGAGTAAGCGTTGTGGAACGACCGCGCTCCGTCAGGCTCCAGACTCCACGCTTCGAGGAGTCCAGGAGTCCTTCGCGAACCAAATAGAAGCGTCCCCAAGCCACCTGGTTCCGGTAGCGAGACTCTCCGGATGGCAACAATTCGTTCTGGACCTCATCCGAGAGCTTCAGGTCCTCAGCGATTCGTTCAACAACTTCGTCGGGCGTACCGGAGCCCCCGAGACCGCGCAGCGCATCAAGCAGCGGCCCAAAGTAGCGAACAAACTGCGCGCCTTCGATCTTGTTCAACTTTGCCATCTGTGCAAGCTCTGTCGAGGGGTAACTATGAAGCGAGTCGGTCAATCTATCCCCACCGACGATCTCATAATTAGAAACAATTCTATATTCTTTTTCGCCGCTTAACAACAAAAATTCCGACCCGACAAACACTGCACCATTGTCAGCCTTTGCTGCCTACGGTCGGTCCGAATCAATCCCAAATTGATCCACGGGACTATGAAATCCCTTGCCACCACGGTTCAAGACAGTGGCTGGCTGGAGGAGAGCCAACGGTCTGCGGCAGAGAGGGCGTGACCTCACGGTCTTCAATGCTCAACAGGGATCAGGGAGAGGTCAAAAAGCTCCTGGCAGAGAATCAAAAGGTTCCTGGAACCTTTTATTGCGCTTAATTGTTAGACCTGGCGTGGCGCCGAATTAAGACCTCAGTGGTTGTAGTTGTTCTTGTTGGTCCCGCGTATTAAACTAGGGCGGTGGCTAGACGGGCGACGGAGAGCAGTGGAGATGTGCTCGTAAGGATCAAGCGCGCGGTTTTGGCTGGCCGGTACGCATTCAGCGAGAAGGCTCGATTGGAGATGGAGGCTGATGGCATCACGGAACTCGACGTTGCGGAATCGATTCTCAATGCGGTGGCGATCTACAAGAGGTTACGGTCTGGAAGTCCGAGGCGGGTGCGTGCTAGAGAGTATCTCTACATAATCCAGAGCACAAATCTGGCCGGATTGCCCATTTATACAAAAGGCAAGCTCGTCAAGGAAACCAACCAGGAGAGCTATTACTTCCTGGTTTCATCCAAGAGGGCGCTGTAGGAGAAAAATGACAATGCTCAAGATCATAACATGTCCTTCCTGCGGCAGCGGCAAGATCAAAAAGGTTCGCCGCAACTGGAGTGGAAACTTCAAGGGTAAAAGATATACGGTTCCTAACTTGCAATACTACGAGTGTCCCGACTGCAGTGAGAGGGTCTACGATCGCGACGTAATGCGGGAGATCGAGGCACACTCTCCGGCTTTCGAACGGATGCACCCAAAACGTAAGTCGGCCTGAGGGTCATAGCCAGTTTACGTTGGGCGGTGGGTCGCAGTCACGAGTTGGAGTTTGCGGGGAAAGTGGCTGGCTGGAGGAGAGCCAAATTCGCGGGCGCTTCCAAACAAACTTAGTTTGACGCCCGTGGCGGCCTCACCCATACTTGCCGCTCCGGAGCAATGCTTTGATCTCGTTGTGATTGCCCAGGAATGGCACGAAGAGATCAGCCGGCCGGTCTTGAAAAATAAAACGGAGCGCGATATTGCCTCGGCATTCAAAGAGCCTGCTGCCGAGTTTACGAATGCCCAGTCCGCTGTGCGCGTGCGGTCGACCAAACGTATCAGCCAAGTCGCACAGGGCCAGCAGACACTCCACCCTTTCGCTCTTGGGCAGCCTCTGTAACCGTTGCATGACAGCCGGGTCGATGGACAGAGGCTTATTCAAGCATCTTCCTCAATTGATCGGCCGTCACCGTCACGAGTTTTCCCGACTGCTTGAGTCGCCGGTACCGCCTGTCGGTCGCTTTGTCCAGGGTGGCAACCTGTTCCGGTGTTGCCCCATATTCGCGCTGGGCATAATCCGTGGATTGTACCTCCACCTTACGCAAAGCGATAATGTCGGCCCCGCACACGATTCCGATATCATCGCCCCGGGCAGCTGCAGTGAGCCATAGGCTTAGATTTTTCTTGGCGTCGGTGATCGTTAAAGTCTTCATAAAGTCTTTATATGGTCTTTATAAACTTTTGTCAATGTTTGAAGCGGAGTTGGCAGCTAAATCGTCAGGCCGCTTCCACAGGGCTAGGCCGTCTTCCTGGTAATCGGAATCCCTAATTATTTTTTCTTAATATTTGGAAAACCCATCAATCGCGATTGGATTTCCTGAGCTTCCCGCTTTTCAAGGCGCGAATTTCAGTAGCCATTTTCTTTTCAGACCGCTAAACGGCATTGGCACTTTTTTTGCATTTTTTCGACTACTTACAGCTTCCCTGCGGATTGTGACAGCCCAACAAACATGGGCAAGGAGGCCGCTTATGATCATACCCGAGTTTGAATACGTTACGCCGCAAAGCGTGCAAGAGGCCTGTGCCCTACTGGTCCAGTATGGCGACAGCGCCAGGGTGCTGGCCGGTGGCAGCGACCTGCTGGTCAAGATGAAGGACGGCCTGATGAAGCCCGCGTATCTCGTCTCGCTGAAGAACCTGGACAGTCTGAAAGCGATTCGCTACGAGACCGGCACGGGCGTCATTATCGGGGCCCGGGCAACTCACAATGAGGTGATGAACAACCGCCTTCTACGGGAAAAGTACCGCTCTGTCTGCGAGGCGGCCCACTCCATGGCGGCCGACCAGATTAGAAACATCGGCACTGTCGGCGGCAATCTGGTGAACGCCGTCCCCTCGGCCGATTTGCCGCCCATCCTCATCGCGCTGGATGCCCGGGCGCGGATTGTGGGAACCAGCGGGGAGAGAACCATTTCGCTAGAAGACTTCTTCCTTGGCCCAGGCAAGACTGTGCTCGAGAAGGGCGAGATCCTGGCGGAGATCATCATCCCGGATCAGCCGACGACCGGCAGCAACTACATCAAGTTCGGCCTGCGTCGGGCGGGGGCGCTGGCAGTGGCCGGCGTGGCCAGTAGCGTGACGGTCAGCGACGGTACCTGCCGGGACGTTCGCGTCGTCCTCGGCGCCGTGGCGCCGACGCCGATGCGAGCACGTCAGGCCGAGAACGTTCTCCGCGGCAAGAAGATCAGCCGGGAACTCATCGATGAAGCGGGGAGAATCGCCGCGGCGGAATCAAAACCTATCAACGATATCCGGGGCAGCATCGAGTATCGGCGCAACCTCGTCAACGTACTGACAAGGCGCTCGCTAAAGGCGGCCATCGAAAAGGGCCACATTTAAGCGCGCAGGAGGTATATTTGTGGGTACGGCTATTAAAAAAGGCAAACTTCACGTAGTGACGTTAACCGTCAACGGCGAGGAGCACGCAGTGCTCGTCAAGGCTAATACGACGCTGCTGGATCTGCTCCGCGAGGAGTTCGACTACACGGGGACTAAAAAAGGTTGCGAACTGGGCGACTGTGGCGCCTGCACGGTTCTTATGGACGATAGGCCCGTCAACTCCTGCCTCGTCCTGGCCGTCGAGGCCGATGGCCACTCCTTCACGACCATCGAAGGCGTGGAACAGGGCGGCAAGCTGGACCGGCTCCAGGAGGAGTTCATCAACCAGGCCGCCGTCCAGTGCGGCTACTGCTCGCCGGGGATGATTCTTTCCGGCAAGGCGCTGCTGATGCGCAATCCCCATCCCACCGAGCGCGAAGTCCGCGAGGCTATAGGCGGAAACCTTTGCCGCTGCACCGGCTACGTCCGGATTGTCAAGGCGATCCTGGCTGCCGCAGAGGCTAACAGTTAGCGAGGAGGGTGAAGAATGAGCGAAGCAACCACTAAAGAATTTTCGGTAATCGGCAAGAGCGTCCCCAAGATCGACGCCCGCGACAAGGTGACCGGCCGGGCCAAATACACGGGCGACTTGAAGGTGACCGGCATGCTCGTCGGCAAGATCCTGCGCAGCCCCCACGCCCACGCCCGGATCCTCAGCATCGATACCTCCAAGGCGGAGCAACTCCCGGGCGTCGAGGCCGTCATTACGGCAAAGGACGTCCCGTCGACCTTTTACGGCATGTCCCCGGCCCGCTACGACGAGACCATACTCGCCATCGAAAAAGTGCTCCAGGTCGGCGACAAGGTTGCAGCCGTGGCCGCGGTGGACGAGGAGACCGCCGTCAAGGCACTCAGCTTGATCGACGTCGAATACGAGGTGCTGCCGGCGGTTCTGGACCCTCTCAGGGCGATGGATGAAGATCAGCCCCAGATACACCCGCAGTACAAGCGCAACATCAGCGTAGAGATACACCAGGACTTCGGCGACGTAGAAATGGCTTTCCAACAGAGCCACCTCGTCCGGACCGATCGCTTTCAGGGGAATCGGGCCACCCATGTCCCCATGGAGCCTCATGCCGCCATCAGCAAGTGGGAGAACGGCAAGCTCACCATCTGGTCCAGCACTCAATCGCCTCATTACTTTCAGTATCACATCGCCCGCGTGTTCGGTCTGAAGATGGGCGATGTGCGCGTGATCAAGCCCACTGTCGGCGGCGGCTTTGGCGGCAAGCTGGAACCGTCGGCGGCCGAGTACGTCAGCGCCGCGCTGGCGATGAAAACCGGCCGCCCGGTGAAGATAGTCTTTGACCGCAAGGAGGTTTTCTTTCATAACCGGGGGCGGCACGCCCAGTACATCGAGCTGACCACCGGCGTTACCAAAGAAGGCAAGATTCTGGGAGTGCATGGCAAGTACATCATCGACGGCGGGTCATACACCGGCCTGGGCATCGCCTCGGCGTATTACGCGGGAGCGATGCTGCCGCTCATCTACGAGTTTGACCACTTCAAGTTCGATTGCTTCCGCGTGCACACGAACCTGCCCTCTTGCGCCGCGCAGCGGGGCCACGGCGCTCCGCAGCCACGCTTCGCCTTCGAGAGCCAACTGGACATGATCGCCAAAGAGCTGGGCATGGACCCTATCGAAATCCGCAAGGTGAACGCGCGACGGCCCAACACCATGACGCTGAACGATTTAAAGGTCAACTCCTGTGAGTTCATGGCTTGTCTGGAAAAGGCCAGGGAGATTTCCGACTGGGGAGGGAAGAAGGGCAAGCTCCCGCCGGGACAGGGCATCGGCATAGGATGCGGCGGCTTTATCACCGGCGCCGGTTACCCCATCTACCGTACCCGGCTGCCCCACGCTGCGGCCATCGTCAAGGTTAGCGAGCAGGGCGATATCGCTACGCTCTATATCGGGGCGGTGGATATTGGCCAGGGGTCCGACACGATTCTTGCGCAGATGGCGGCCGAAGCCATCGGCATCAACTACGAGGATATGCGGATCGTATCGGCCGACACCGAGACGACGCCCCACGATTTCGGCGCATACGCCAGCCGCCAGACGCTCATGTCCGGCCACGCTGTCAAGCAGGCCGGCGAGGAGGTCAGGCGTCAAATCATCGAGCTGGCGGCCGAGTTGCTCGAGGCCAGCGTGGCGGACCTGGACATCGATAGGCGCGTCATCTTCGTCAAGGGCAGCCCGGAAAAGATGCTGTCCTTCGAGACCGTTGCCAACGAGTTCTTCATTCGCAAGGGACCGTTGATGGGCAGAGGCAGTTACACCCCGCCGAAGCTGGGGGGCAAGTTCAAGGGAGCGGCTGTCGGCACATCCCCGGCCTACAGCTTTGCCGCCCAGATCAGCCAGGTGGAGGTCGACGAGGAGACCGGTCAGGTGATGGTCACCAATGTGTGGGACGTGCACGACTGCGGCACGGTGATCAATCCGAACCTCCTGCACGCGCAGGTCGAGGGCGCTCTGTTCATGGGCATGGGCGAGGCGATGTACGAGCAAGTCGTGTTCGACGACAAGGGCAGACCTCTCAACGCCAATCTGGGCGAATACCGCGTGCCGACAGCCCTGGACGTGCCCCAGGTGATCTCAGAACTGGTGGACAGCTATGAGCCCGCCGGTCCGTGGGGGGTCAAAGAAGTGGGCGAAGGCGCCACGCTTCCCACTATGGGCTCCTACGCGAACGCCATCTACGACGCCATCGGCGTCCGCCTCTATGATCTGCCCCTCACACCCGAGAAAGTTTGGCGCGCTATTCACGAGAGGAAGAAGCCGTCTTAAGGGCAAGGTTTAAGAAAGCATGAGCATTTTAGATCTTGAAATCGTCCAGGGTGTTGGGGGCAAAAAGGCTCTTTAAATCGGGTTTCTCTTTGATCAGCCCTTGCTCAAGGGCATATTGCGTGAGGGTTTCGAGGACATGCCGGTTGGGCTCTAGCCCGTAGGGCCAAAAATCCTCGCCGAGAATCTCCCTCTGCTCCTCCATTTCCGCAATAGACCAAACGAGCATGTACTTAAGAGCGGAAAATTCGTACATCGCCTCCTGACAAAGCCGTTTGGACTCCGAGAAGGCCTTATATAAATTCTGGGCGACCCAGGGATATTTCTGATACACCTCTTCTCGCAAGGCAACGATATGCATAATAGGGAAAATTTTCGTGCGTCGGTAATAGTCCGCTTCCACCTCCCGAAAATTGGCAATCAACCGTCGCACTTTCGGGGAGCGCCTCACAAAGGGCAAGGGCATATGTGCCGCCATCATTGCATCGATCTCTCCCTGCTCCAACATGGCCGAGAGAGTCTGCTCTGGCCCTATGGGTCGAATATCGACGCCCTGGGGTAAATCGTGCTTGATTTTATCCTCCCGCCCCGGCTGCTCCTCACTGCCCGTAAACCACTTCATCTGCTCCGGCTTGACACCGTACTCGTGCTGCAAAATCCCCCGCGCCCAGATCGCCATGGTGATCTGGTATTCGGAGACACCGATGTGCTTGCCAACCAAATCCGCGGGCTTCCGGATTCCGGAATCCGTATTAATATAAATGCAGGAGTGGCGAAAGGTTCTCGAAGGGAAGACCGGGATCGCGATGAATTTAGGAAAGCCCTTTTCCCGCGCTATAAGATAGGAGCTCATAGAGAGTTCTGCGGCGTCGAACTCCTGATATCGAAGCATCCGCCAGAAAGTCTCCTCGACGCGGAGCGGCAGATAGGTGAGTTCCACTCCTTCCACCTCCACCCTTCCCTCCTGAAGGGCGCGCGTGCGGTCATAATCCCAACATGCCAAGGTGAGATGCAATTTTCCCATTCTCTTTCTCCTCATCCATCGAAGTAACCATAACGTTTAATAGATAGAGCCGGCAAGTTTTAAAGAGTATGGGGCCTTAGCCCATTCCTTTGACGCCGGCAAGAAATTGAGTAGCGCCTATCACGAACTGCTCTCCCTCGCCTTGGAGTACAACGGCAGGTTCGCCTGAGGCGAGCGTGGTGCGGCGCAAAACGGTGTAGGATTTTTCCCGAAACTCCACTTGCTGCCCTAGAGCGAAGCGCTTGAGTTGCAGATGGTCCGGCAGCGGATCGATTTTTTCCATCACTGTCTTCATACCACATCGTGAATGAAATCTTAAATCCTAATATCGGGAACCCCCATCCCTTCGCTCCAGATGTCTCCTCGGCTGGAAGCTTCGTTCGGGGACCTGCCTCTCGCGCCGAAGGCAATAGACCTGTGCTTATGTCGCACCGTTCCGTCTCGGTGCCTTCGGCTTGTTCGGCAGGCCCCCTCACTAAGGGGTGAACCGCCGGAGGTGGATCGAAAGATCGATGCACCAGACGTGCAGGTTCAAGCGTATCTTCAGGTGCAGCGTACCACAACCATATTGCATCGATCTTGAGAGACGCCTTCGGTGGTGAGCGCCGCTTCGGGACAGCCCCCCCTGTGGAGTGCAATTGACAACATCCGATCTCAAGTTTACAGTCGCAAAATCATGACAGCCGCGGAGAAAATGCGCATTGCCGTGATGGGCGCGGGCGCTGTGGGCGGTTACTTCGGTGCGAGACTGGCTACGGTCGGAAACGAAGTTGCTTTTATCGCCCGCGGCAAACACCTGGAGGCGATGCAGAAGGACGGGCTGAAGGTAAAAAGTATTCACGGAGACTTCCATATCCGCTCCCCGTTCACTGCGGAACCGAAGGAGATCGGTCCGGTAGATCTCGTGCTCTTTTGCGTCAAGTCGTACAGCACCGAGGAGGCGGCTGAAAAACTGGCACCCCTGATGGGGAGGGAAACGGTCATACTTTCCCTGCAAAACGGCGTCGATAACCTTGATAAGATCGCGAGAATTTGGGGCAAAAGCCGCACCCTGGCCGGCGTGGTTTATATCGGTGCGCAGGTGCTGACTCCGGGTACGATCAGGCACAGCGCGGGCGGAAGAATCGTATTCGGGGAACTGGACGGAGAAATGAGCGGGACGAGCCAGAGAGTTCATCAGCTTTTCGCTGCGGCCCAGGTTCCTTGCGCTATCAGCACGGAGATCCGCAAAGTGATGTGGGGAAAATTGGTTTGGAACGCCCCTTTTTGCGCCATCGCCTGCCTCGCCCGTGCGACCGCCCAGGAGATCGTGGAATCGGATGCTTTGAAAAAGTTGGCCATCGACTGCATGGAGGAAGTAAGAGAGGCGGCAAAATGCTCGGATATCGACCTGGAGCCTTCGGTCATGGAAGAAGCGCTAAAGCTTTCACAAAGTCTCGGCGACTTTAAACCTTCCATGCTTCAGGATCTGGAGGCCGGAAAGCCGCTTGAACATGAAGCCTTCAATGGGATAATTGTCAGGTTCCTCAGCCAGGCTGGAAAGGAGGCGCCGGTCAACGAGATCTTCTATGCGGCTCTTCAATCTCTCGACAAGAAGAATCGCGGCGTAAAAACCGGGTAGGGCACACTCTATGTGGAGAATTCTTCTCGGCAGACTATGTCCGTTGCTTACCTGCTGTTCATGGGACTATTGATTTCTCCGGCAGCGCGGGCTCAGGCATGAATGGTGCCAGGCTTGAGTTATTGACTTATTTGCGCCAGCTACATTGTTATTTTCAGCTAGCATACCGCATACCGGATCGGGTCTTTTAATCCTGCCTTTTTAAATCCCTTCAACCTTAGCTGGCAGCTATCGCAGAGGGCGCAGGCCAGCCCTTTTGGTGTGGGGTCGTAGCAGCTCCAGGTGAGGGAATAGTCCAGTCCCAGCGCCAGACCCTTTTTGATGATCTCCGCCTTGGTCATCCGGATCAGGGGAGTGTGAATTTTAAATCTGCTCTTGCCTTCCACGCCAGCCTTGGTGGCGAGGTTGGACATCTGCTCGAAGGCGCGGATATACTCTTCGCGGCAATCGGGGTAGCCGCTGTAGTCGAGCTGGTTGGCGCCGAAAAAAATATCTTCGGAGCCGATCTTTTCCGCCAGGGCCAATGCAAAAGAGAGAAAAATGGTATTGCGGGCCGGAACGTAGGTGATGGGGATGGTGTGGGAGATCTCCTTTGCGCTTCTCCCCTTGGGAACTTTGATGCGATCGGTCAGGGCCGAGCCGCCTATGGCCCGGAGATTGAAATCGATGATCAGGTGCTTCTCGATGCCGAGGAAGGCTGCGACTCTTTTTGCCGCCTCGATCTCTTTTTCATGACGCTGGCCATACCTGAAGCTGAGCGCGTGGAGTTCGAAACCCTCCTGCTTTGCTACCGCGGCAGCAGTGGAAGAATCGACCCCGCCGCTTAGGAGAACGACGGCTTTTTTATCGGGCATGACATTATCTCACCCTGCTTCCCTCTATGGGGTAGCCTCTCTCGACCCAACCTGGAAAACCTTCGTAGAGCACTCTCGCGTTTTGATAACCTCTTTGATTCAGCATGCCATAAGCCAAACTGGCCAGGTGATGGGGGCAAGCTCAATACAAGACTACGGGTCGGTCTCTTGGGATCTCTGCGAGGTGGAGCGGGACTTCGCCGAGCGGGATCGAAAGGGCGGCCTTGATGTGGGACTCTTCATATTCCTCACTGCTGCGGACATCCACGATAAGAGGCTTCTCTCCCTTGACGATGGCATCCACAACTTGGTCCAGAGAGATAAATTCTGGCGCTATAGCGGGCTGCTGCTGCGCGAACTCAGGATATCGGGTTGGATCTGCAGCCGCTTCCGCTGGATTGAAAAACAACCCAAGAAAGATAGCGAATAGGGGAAAGAAATCTCTTTTACAGTAAAACCGCATCACGGCAACCCTCTTTTGAATCCGCTTTTCGTTGCCAGCTCCTCCGGGGTCAAAACTCCCTCATAGCGCTGGCCATCGATGATCCACGTCGGGTATACCTTGATGCCCGCGTCATTGCATATTCTTGCCTGGGGTCCGCCAGAACCTTGGAGGCTGCATTCGATGTAGGGCAGGCGATGGGCCGAGGCGCCGAACATCTCTTTTTGGTCCTGGCAATGGGGGCACCA
>Ga0082335_1003019_pt1 | contig 28979 bp, 31 predicted proteins | sample Subgrocontami58m_FD_72375 | JGI IMG/M metagenome (GOLD analysis project Ga0082335, IMG submission 72375) | Subsurface groundwater microbial communities from S. Glens Falls, New York, USA - GMW37 contaminated, 5.8 m (SPADES assembly) (version 2) ...
CTCGGTGAGGGTCCCTTCCCCTGCTTATCCTGTCATGTGAAAGTGCTCAAGGGGCACGATAAACTGGGCGAAGGTAATCAGGCTTGCTGGTCCTGCCATTATAGTGCTGGTATGGGAACGCTGCACCTGTCTGGCGGAGAGCAGATAGCTTTGTCCGATTACCCTAAGCTCTGTGCCCAATGTCATCAAGCTCGTTACCAGGATTGGGTGGATGGGACTCACGGAGTGCCCGGTTTTAAGGAAGGGGAACTGGAAGTCCGTGGCTCAGTAAATACGCCCTGCATTGGTTGCCACAGTCCGCATCAACCCCAGGTAGCTCTCTTGAATATTCCCAAGCCGCACCCGGCGCCAGTATCACCGGCCCCCGCCCCTCCGAGAGATTTAATAATGATGGTTGGTGTCTCGCTGTTAATCGTAATCGGTGGTGGTGTTATTATTCGGCAAGGGGGAGGAACATGAAACAAATAGGGCGTCGCGAGTTTATTAAATACTCAGGTGGGTTGGTTGGTTTAGGGCTGTTGGGTGAATATACCCTGTTTCCCTGGCCGCGCCGGGGCTCAATAGGCGAACCTAGCCAGCCGGCTACAGAAGTTACTAAAGGGCGGGTGATTGATGGTCCGGGCACAACCGTTGACAGCCATAATAAATTTGCCATGGTAATCGATGTCGGGGCTTGTATCGGCTGTCGAAGATGCATGTGGGCTTGTAAAGAAGAAAATAATACCCCGGATGCCATTTCTCCGCTCTGGATAGAGGCATTTGAGGTGAAATCCGATGTCAGCGTCACCGGTCACCCATCGCCAGCAGACCTTAAAACAGGAGCCACGACGTCCTATACCCAGTCCCCTCTGCCTGGCAGGTGGTATATAACGGCTCATTGTAATCACTGTGCTAATCCGCCCTGCGTCAAAGTCTGCCCCACCGGAGCTACACATAGAGAAGCCGATGGTCTGGTCTTGATGGATTATACCAAGTGTATCGGCTGCCGCCTATGCGTCGTCGCCTGCCCTTATAGCGCCCGCCGCTTTAACTGGTGGCAGGGAGCCGTGCCGTCGGACAAGGTGAACCCGCTGGTGCCGGTTCGTCCCGTGGGTGTGGTTGAGAAGTGCACTTTCTGTGTGCACCGGACCAGGCGAGGGCAGTTGCCCCGTTGCGTCGAAGTTTGCCCGGTGCGAGCTAAACACTTCGGTAACATTAACGACCCCGAAAGCGAAGTGGCTAAGTTATTAAATTCAGAAATGGCCTTCCGACTACTTGAGGAAATTAATACAGAGCCTAACATCTGGTACATCACGCGAGGTAAAAAGTGGACAGAAGACTGAGGCTGAGGGGGACTGAAGATGAGCCATTACTGCGGTCATTACGCCATACGGGCCGGACTTTTTATGTTTTCATCGCCGCGCTGCTAATTATTATGGGGTGGTTCCTGTATGCCTGGTATATCCAATTAACCCAGGGCCTGGGGGTTAGTGACATGAGGACACCGGTGGGGGCGGCCTGGGGGGTGTACATTGCCAATTTCGTCTTTTTTGTCGGTATTGCTCACGGCGGGATAGCTCTCGCCGCAGCCATACGCTTATTGAAATTATACAAGTACCTGCCTGTTGCCAGGATAGGCGAGGTGCTCACCGTTATCAGTATAATGATGGCTGGATTGAGTATTACCATCGATATGGGACGGCCCGACAGGATATTTAATATCGTTATGTATTGGCCACAGAGAGTAGGCTGGTCTTCGCTGAGCTGGGACGTAACCGTTATTATTATCTATTTTACACTATCGACAGCTTATCTCTGGCTGACGATGCGTAAAGACCTGGTTCTATGCTCAACTAAGTTCCCCAGACTCGCCTGGATTTACAAACCCCTTTTAGTCGGCTATCGAGCTGATGAAGAGGTTAAGATTGAAAGAATGGCCTGGTGGCTTTCCATCGCTATTGTCTTTCTCATCGTCATGCTCAGCGGTGGCGTCGTCCCATGGATTTTTGGATTGCTGCCGTCCCGTCCGGGCTGGTTTAGTGCTCTTGCTGGTCCCTACTTTTTAACGGCGGCATTGGGCTCAGCTTTTGCCATGGTTATTGTTATCGCTTTCATATTAAGGCGAGTGTATAACTGGCAGACACAGATAGGGCCTGCAGTTTTTAAGGGGTTGGGGACTTTTCTGGGTATCATCACCCTGTTCTACATTTACTTGATACTCGCTGAGCAACTGACGATGAATTACGCTGCTCCCATTGCCGAATTGCTGATATCGGAGAAGCTGTTTACGGGAGAGTTTGCCCCTATTTTCTGGCCGATGTTAGTGCTGGGTTTTTTTGCACCTGCCATGATGTTTGTAGTCCAAACCGTTCGCTCTGAATGGTTTAGCGTTAATCGCACTTTTCTGGCGGCTATCATTATCTCTGTTGCCTTCTGGATTAAACGGTTTCTCATTGTTGTGCCATCCCTTTTGCGGCCGCTACTACCCTTTCCCGAGGGCACCTACGACCCTAGCTGGTTGGAATGGTCTATAGTCGTCGGTGTATTTGCCATTGCCATATTACTCTATACGCTTTTCCTGAAAATATTCCCTATCGTGGAGCTGAGTGAAGAATGATAGACCTTTTGTTGCGGTTGACGGATAGCAGTATACCGGTAGACGCGGTGGCAGCAGAGGGGGCTGCGGAGTTTTCCGGGTCGGGCACGATAGGGTTTATCGTGCTGGCGATTATAATCGGCCCGGTAGTTTTGCTAACTTTAGCGGCTATGTTCGGGGCACCCAGAAACTTCAGGATTCCCGGCTTGTTTGTCGGTTCGGTTATCTTGTTAATTGGCGGTCTTGTTGCCAGTCTTGCTGTAATAGGAAGGCTACTGCAATTTATCGTTCCTCAATGATAAATACATAGCAGTGTGTATAAAAAATACATAGAGGTATTGACAAAGCCTATTTCGTGTGCTATCATCCCCGCTTAGGTGGAAACACCTGAGAAAGTAGGAATACTTAAAAACCGAGGGGATGATGTATCCAAGTAAAAGCTGTTACCAAGAGGTCGTTCTATGGGGGGACTATTTATATTAATAGTCCCCCTTTTTTTATGCTAATAGTACTATATAAGGAGGTATCTGGGATGAAGAAATTCTGGTGGGGGGTAATGGTGGTCGCATTAGTTACCTTGACGCTGCTGTTGTCGAGCTGTCAAGGTGCGGAGGGTCCCGCGGGTCCCGCCGGTATTTCCGGAACACCGGGCAAGAGTAGTGGCACCATTGCCGGGGCGGTGACCAATAGCTTGAATAAAAAACCAGTCGCCGGAGTGGCGGTAGCTACCGACCCGAAAATAGAAGGAGTGACAATTACCTCAGGTGGCGACGGGAAGTATTCCGCCGAATTACCCATTGGAAGCTACAAGCTTACTTTTACAAAGGCTAACTTTACTGCGGCGACAGACACAGCAGTATTGGTCGCCGGTCAGACAGCCACTAAAGATGTGGTGCTTAAGCCGGTAGCTGCCGTAGTGGCGAATGCAGGGGCAGACCAAAATGCTTCACCTGAAGGCAGTCTAACCTTGAAAGCGACAGCCGAGTCTCTGAATGATTCCACTGTTACCGGTTATAAGTGGTCTCAGACAGCGGGTGTCAACGCCAAAATAAGCAATCCTGATTCGGATACAGTCACAGTAACCCTTGGTAAGGCTAAGGAGTATAAAGATGCGCTACTGACAGCGCTCGAACAACTAGACCGTTTTACTGTCCAGGCGATTAATCCGCTTTCTCTGGAAGAGGCCGAGATAGCTACTTTTAAAGTTACCGTAACTACCTCTAGTGGCACTTACAGCGATACGGTCAATGTCGTCGCTGCTCTTCCTTATGTCGTCAATGGCGGTCTGGCTAATGTGCCCGTCGGGCTGCCGGTACTTCTGCATGGTAAAACTCAGAGCAGCTACAGATGGTCTTTAACCGCACCCACCGGCTCCAAGTCCGCTCTGGATAGTGCCTCCGACCAGAACCCTGCCTTTACCCCTGATGTCAGTGGGAAGTATGTTCTCACCGAGAAAGCCAGTAGTGCTACGATTGATGTCTATGCTGGCACCTGGGCAGGAGCTATCAGCGGTCTGGATGCAAAGGGCAGACCTGTATCGGCTGCTTGTACTGTTTGTCACAATGGCAAGACGGCGCCCGACCAGTTTACTGACTGGAAAGCCTCCGGGCACGCCGAAATCTTTACCCAGAACATTAATAATCCCGCAGGGCACTGGTCGGCGAGTTGCGCCGGCTGCCATACTGTGGGCTATAGCGCCGAGGCTACGAATAATGGCTTTGACGAAGCCATGGCGAGCGAAGGCTGGAAAGTCCCATCGCACGGTGAATTGGGTCTTTATACCGAGATGTTGAAGGATTTCCCCAAGACGGCCAGCCTGGCTAACATTCAGTGCGAGAATTGCCACGGTCCTAATAATACTGTACTCCATGCTAACAAGACTGTTGATGCCGCTCGTGTCAGCCTCTCGGCTGATGTCTGCGGTGCCTGTCACGGTGAACCGCCACGCCACGGCCGCTTCCAGCAGTGGCAGGAGAGTGCTCACTCTGGAATTGAATCAACAACAACTCCCGAGAGGGCGACCAGTTCCTCCTGCGCCCGCTGTCACAGCGCCCAGGGCTTCCTCCTCTGGTTGAAGCAGGGTGACCTGACCAAGCAAATCCAGGGAGCGAAGGGTAACGCCACGGCTGACGAAATGACCGCCATGGGCTTTACGCTGGATAAGCTTGAGCCGGTAACCTGTGTTGTCTGCCATGACCCGCATAAGCAGGGTACCACCTCAGGCGAGCCGAACACGGCAACCATTCGTGTTATCAACGATACCATGTTGCTGCCCGCCGGATTCCAGGCGAAGGAAGTGGGCAAAGGCGCTCTCTGTATCACCTGTCACAATACCCGAAACACCCTGCATAATATCGATGCGCCACCGACTAGCTACTCAGCCCCGCATGTTGCGGCTCAGGCTGATGTGTTGATGGGTGAAAACGCTTACTTCGTGGCAGTACCGCAGCGCTCACCGCACTCCTATGTCAAGGACACCTGCGTTACCTGCCATATGGAAGCATCACCACCACCGGCCGAGTTCAGCTACCAACAATCCGGTACCAACCACAGTTTTGCAGCCAGCACCGCTATCTGCGCTAGCTGCCACAGCGCCACCTTCAATGCTACGGCACTGGAGATAGGCACTGAGGACAAGATGCATAAGCTGGCCCAACAAATGAGTACCTACCTGCTCAGCAAGATGCCGGCGACAGTAACAATCAAGGACTATACACCACATGACTATGTCGGTAAGTCATATGACGTGTTGAGCGCCGCCTTGGTGATAAGCAAGGATAATATTGCCGCGCTTGAGCCGACAGAACCCCATGGACAGCAGGGCTTTATCATCAAGTTCAAAAGCACGCTAACCTTTACTTACACGCCAGCCGGTGAAACGCCTCACACCATGTCGCTTAGTGAGGCTGAGGTACGCTTGGGCGATATTACCACCGATGGAACGAAAGCGCTCATTCCGACCACTGATGCTCTGGTGAAGGCAGGCTGGAACTACTTCCTGATTCATGGCGATGGCAGTGAGGGCATTCACAATCCCGCCTTTGTTAATGCGGTAATAGATGCCTCGATAGCTGCCCTGAAATAATGGATAAATTAAATCTCGAGTAAAAGAACTAGATTGTTCCAGAGGGGGAGGCTAAAGCAGCGAGCCTCCCCCTCCCCTCCTTAAGGATAAACAGGACTCAAAGAGAAAAGCCCACCATGAAAGCAGAAACGACCTGCATCCCGGTTACTTAGCATACACAGAAGTGTTGACAGAGGGATAGAAGTTATGCTACACTCGCTTTCTGAATGCAGATTCAACTAACTAGTATATGGCTTGAAAGCAGGTGTTGTGTTCCGGGAAAACTATTATCCAGTGGTTGTTCTAAGGGGGGACTAGAATATTAATAGTCCCGCCTTTTTTGTGAGCTAGTAGCACCATGATATAAGGAGGTGAAAGAGATGAAGAAAAAGACGATTTGGTATTTAGTTACAGCGCTGGTACTGGGTCTAGCGTTATTGGCGGTGGCCTGCTCTAGTCCAGCACCGGCGGCACCTGTAGCCCCAGCACCAGTAGCTCCAGTGGCACCTGTAGCACCAGTAGCTCCAGTGGCACCTGTAGCACCGGTAACTCCAGTGACACCGGTAACCCCGGCGGTACCAGCAACCCCGGTGGCACCAGCGGCGACACCACCCAAGGCACCGAAGGCATTGCACGAGGCGCTGTTTACGGCAACTCCCCCGGGCTGCACTGGCTGTCATACTGTGGGTGGTGCGGGCGTGGGTGCAGCCGGTGGCACAGGTCTACCCGGTCCTGGTAGCGCGAGTGACCATACCGGCCGGACCGCCGATATTTGCAAGGGCTGTCATCAACTATCGTCCTAGGGTTAAAGGTTTGCAGTTTGAATATACGGCAGAGCACCATAGGAACGATGGTGCTAGCCAGTCTGGGGAGACTAAGATTTCTTAGCCTCCCCAGACCCTACCAAAAAGTCTAATGTGTTATCTAAGCTTACACTCACTGGACAGATTTTATACCCTATGGCCGTATAGGGTATAAACATAATGGATTATTTCCTTTGCGTATCAGTTAGGATGTGTTATAATCAAACAAGAGGTAGGTTGGCGTATTTTGCCAGTCTCCTTATTAAAGTGTTTGGTAGGTGTGAACGATGCTAAAAAAGAAGAAGAGGTTTCTCATTGCCGGGCTTATTCTGTTGCTGCCCTTAGTCTATCTGGGCTACACTGGTTTTATAGGTGCCTCCACTACCAATTATACGGTCAGTGAACTTGCCGAACAGGGAAGCTCAATCTATGGCGATACAGTGCGGGTGAACGGGTTGGTTGTGGCCGGCTCAGTGGAGCAAGAGGCTCAGGGACGCATATTGAGGTTCAGCATAGTCGATGCCGGAGGGCAAGGGAGCCTGCCGGTGCTTTATCAGGGAGTTGTGCCTGATACCTTCAAGGTTGGTAATGAGGTTGTTGTCGAAGGTCAACTTAACGCGGATGGTGTTTTCCAAGCGGGTACACTTATGGCGAAGTGCCCCTCCAAGTATAAGCCTGCCTAGGAGGATAATTACTAATTGGCCGATTTAGGCTACATTGCGCTGTTTCTGGCGTTAGTCGCCTCGGTTTACTCGGTTATTGCCTTTATTTTTGGCGAGAGGAACAGGCACCTGGCAATGCTGGCCAGCGCCAAAAATAGTCTTCTCGTTGTCTGCGGACTGGTTTCGGTAGCAGTGGCGGCTCTGGCGTATTCCCTGGTTACCCATGACTTCCAGATTGAGTATGTCGCTTCTTACACCAGCCGCACCCTGTCATTGCCTTACCTCATCAGTGCTTTATGGGCAGGCAACGATGGTTCTCTGCTATTCTGGGGATGGCTCCTCTCTATCTTTGCTGCCGTGGTTGTGTTGCAGAAACGAGACATGGGTAAAGCGTTGGTACCTTATGCCTCGTCAATCATTATGGTCACCGAGGCTTTCTTCCTCATACTGTTAGTCTGGGTAGCCAACCCTTTCCAGAGGCTCCCCTTCGTCCCGGCCGATGGTAACGGGCTTAACCCCCTGCTGCAGAATCCGGGGATGCTTTTTCATCCACCATTATTATTAGCTGGCTATGTTGGCTTTACTATCCCCTTCGCCTTCGCTATGGCCGCTCTGCTGACCAGACGGCTCGGTGATGAATGGTTAATAACCATCAGAAGGTGGACGCTACTGACCTGGCTAATCCTCGGTGTTGGCAACATCTTGGGGGCCTGGTGGGCTTATGTTGAACTGGGTTGGGGTGGCTACTGGGCCTGGGACCCGGTGGAGAGTGCCGGCTTTATGCCCTGGCTGGTCGCCACTGCGTTCCTGCACTCCATTATGATGCAGAGAAGGCGGGGGATACTCAAGGTCTGGAATATGGTGCTGATAATCCTGACCTTTACCCTGTCTATATTCGGCACTTTCTTAACCCGTAGTGGGATACTTTCCTCAGTGCATAGCTTTGGCGATTCTACTCTAGGTCCTTTCTTCTCGGTCTTTATGGGGGTTGCCCTTATCGGCTCGCTAGGCTTACTCTTTTACCGCAGTGGAGAACTGCAGGGTGAGACGGAGATGGAGTCACTTGTCTCCCGGGAGAGCACGTTCCTGCTGAATAACCTGCTTCTGGTGGGGGCTGCTTTTGCCACCTTTTTGGGGACGATTTTCCCCCTTATCTCCGAGGCGGTACGGGGCGTCAAGATTAACGTCGGACCACCCTTCTTTAATCAGGTGAATGTTCCCATTTTCTTAGCCACTATTCTTCTGGCAGGAATTTGCACCCTCATCGGTTGGCGGCAGGCATCAGTGAAGAATCTGCTGCGCCACTTCCTCTGGCCTCTGGTGGCAGCAGTAATTCTGGGAATAGTGCTTTTTATCTTCGGGATAAGGGAAGTATATGCTCTTATTGCCTTCCCCGTGTGTGGCTTCGTCCTTTTGACCATACTCTATGAGTGGTGGCGCGGGACGAGAGCCCGCCACCACGTGAGAAATGAAAATTACCTGAAGGCATTCTGGGGTTTAGTCGGGAGTAATCGACCTCGTTATGGCGGCTATATTGTTCATATCGGTATTATCATCTTAGCCATCGGGATTGCCGCTTCGTCTCTTTATTCTGTGGATAAGGAGGTCTCGATTAAGCCGGGCGAGTCAATAGCCATCAATAATTACAACCTTGTTTATGAGAGTAAGGATAGTTTTCAAACCGCGGGCAAGAATGTGGATACCACCACGCTTTCGGTCTATCACCAGGGAAAACTGATTGGACAGTTAACGCCGGAAAAATACCTTCAACTCAGCGACCAACAGGGAGTAACCGAGGTCGCCATCCGCTCCACCCTCCTCGAGGACTTATATGTCATTCTGCTTGGCTTTGATGCGGATGGCACAACTGCTTTTAAGGTGCTGGTTAATCCGATGGTTAGCTGGATATGGATTGGGGGAGTGATATTTATGCTGGGAGGTTTAGTTGCCTTCTGGCCTGAGCGGCAGAAGCTACCAGTTCAAAATAATGAAGGTGCCAGGGAAAACGGCAGAAAAGTTGTTGACAGAAAGGCTCAGCCGGCTAAAAATAGTACTAAGTCAAGAATAGGAAGCAGTAGAGGGGTGAGGAGGGCATAGGTATGCAGTGGAAAATTTTAGGTGTCGTTCTTATTGCTCTGGCTCTTCTGGTTACTCCGGTCAGCGCTGATTCGGCGCCGACAGTAACTAGCATAGCCGAGCAGCTTGTTTGCCAATGTGGTTGTACTCAGACTCTGGCTGCCTGCAGCGAACCAGAATGTTCGACGCGGGAAGCAATGAAAGCTTCTATTGGGCAAAAGCTGGCTCAGGGTCAATCGGAGTCGCAGATTCTTCAGTCCTTTGTCGTTCAGTATGGTGAAAAGGTGCTGGTAACACCGCCCAAGAGTGGTTTTAATCTGGTTGCCTGGATTTTGCCCTTTGTTGCTATACTAGCCGGGGCAGCCATCATCTTCTCTGCCATGAGGGTATGGGTCAAGCGGGGTAGTAAAGCTCAAACCACCACCACCACTGGGAGTGAGCAAATGGATGAGGAATACCGTCGGCGGGTGGAACAGGAGCTTAAAGAGTTTGAGGAGAGAGGCTTCAGATGACGGTATTTGTGGTTTTATTCTTAACGGTACTGGCTTTCGCCATCATTGCTTATCCCTTTCTTAGACAAAGGTCGCCTTCGGTGGCGGCTACTGAAGATGAGCAACTCCAGGAATTACACTCCAGGCGGGATACCACTTATTCCATGCTCAAGGAGCTGGAATTTGATAAAGAATCAGGTATCCTCAGTGAGGAGGACTATCAGGAGCTGGAGACAAGGTATAAGAGTAAAGCTATCTCTATCCTCAGGGGACTTGATGATGTGGGTAAGGGTACTGAGGGAGAGGATGCAATAGAAAATCGGATTCAAAAGCCACGCCTGGCAAAGAGTAGCTCGGTGGATGAGGAAGTGGAGAAAGATATTCTGATGCGACGGGGAAAGAGTCGCCCTGTGGGTAAGGAAGTGGAGAAAGAGGTTATCGGACCGCGCCGGAGCCAGGGCCGCTTCTGTCCTCAATGTGGGGCAGGGAGCCAGGAGAGTGACCGCTTCTGCTCCCGTTGTGGTGCCCGTCTGCAAAGACCTAAAGCGAGTCGGGGTAATGGATAGTGGGGCAAAATGCGGCTGCCCAGACCGGGGTAGTTAAGGTCGAAGGGCTGACCAAGACCTTCGGTAATCAACGGGCATTGAGAGGGATTGACCTTGAGGTGGGGCAGGGAGAGTTTGTTGTCATCTTCGGTCCTAATGGTGCCGGTAAGAGTACCTTACTCAGGATACTGGCCGGCATTATGAATCCCTCCTCCGGTAGTGTTCATATTAGTGGATTGAGTTTTCAGGATAATGCCGAGGAAGTTCGGCGCCGGATTGGTGTGGTTAGTCACCAGACCTTCCTTTACGGTAACCTTACCGCCTATGAAAATCTGGCGTTCTACAGTCGTATGTATGATGTGCCTCGACTTGAGGAGCGCATTGCTGAGGTTGCCACCATAGTTGGGATGACATCCCGTCTTCATGACCGGGTGAGTACCTTTTCCCGTGGTATGCAGCAAAGAATCTCCATCGCTCGTTCTCTCTTGCATAAACCAGCCATAATGTTACTGGATGAGCCGGAAACGGGCTTAGACCAGCAGGCTATTGCTATGCTCTGGGAGGCATTACGACCCGCCGATGACGGTGAAAAGCGCTCTGTTATCCTCATCAGCCATAGCCTGGAACGGGGGCTCGAACTCGGGGAGCGCCTGCTGATTTTAGACAAGGGGAAGATTGTGTATCAAGGATTAAAAACAGCCCTGGACCTGGCCGGTTTAAAGGAGCTTTACCAGCAGAGCACCAGAGTGAGCCTATGAGTTTCTGGCGTAAGGTTATTGCAATCACGGAGAAGGATGCTCTCTCGGAACTGCGCACCAGAGAGATTATTTTCTCCGTGCTGGTCTTTACTCTTCTGGTAATAGTGATTTTCAATTTTGCCTTTGGTACCAGCCAGCAAGTGATAGTGCTGGTGGCGCCAGGTAGCCTCTGGGTAACTTTCGCCTTTGCTGGAATCTTGAGTCTCAACCGTGCCTTCATTCCGGAAAAAGAGCAAGGTTGCCTGGAAGGGTTGATGGCTTGTCCGATCAGCCGTGAGGCTATTTATGTCGGTAAGATACTGAGCAGCTTGCTCTTTATGCTGATTATCGAGGCAATAGCGCTACCCATTTTCGCCGTTCTTTTCAATCTGCCGATGCTCTCGCTGCCGGTGATTGTGATTACAGTCTTAACTACAATCGGGTTTGTTGCGGTGGGGACGCTGTTTTCCGCCATGGCGGTGAACACCAAGGCGCGGGAGATGGTATTACCTATTCTCTTCCTGCCTATCGTGGTGCCTATTATTATTGCTGCCGTTGAAGCTTCAGGCTTGGCCATTGCCGGGGCACCGTGGAGTAAATTCGCTTCATGGCTTCAGCTAATATTGGCTTTTGATGTTATTTTCCTGGTGGTGTCGTTCTTAATTTTTGCCTTCGTTATTGAAGAATAGCCAGCAACAAGGAGGAGTTATGGCCAGAAAAATTCTACTTTGGGTAAGTTTGGCGTTGATGGTAATTTCTCTCTATCTTGTATTCGTCTATGTTCCTACTGAGAAAGAAATGGGCATTGTGCAAAGAATATTTTACATTATGGTACCGACAGGCTGGCTGGCTATGCTTTCCTTTACCGTTGTTTTTCTGGGTAGTATCTTGTATCTGGTGCGGAGGGATAACAAGTGGGATATCCTAGCCCACTCCTCGGCTGAGCTGGGCATTGTCTTTACCACTCTGGCGCTGATTGTCGGCCCTATCTGGGCGAAGCCAATCTGGGGGGTGTGGTGGGACTGGGGGACACCTCGCCTCACTTCCACCCTGGTTCTCTGGTTCATCTACCTCGCCTATTTTATGGTGCGCTCCCTGGCCACTGAAGAGTCACGCGGTGCCCGCTTTGCTGCCGTGGTCGGCATTGTCGGCTTCGTTGATATACCTATTATTGCTCTGGCAACTACTCTTTGGCAGGGAATGCACCCCCCGGCGCTGATTTTCCAGGAGAGCGGGTTGGCTCCGTCCATGCTTTTAACTCTCATAGTGAGCATCGCTGCCTTTACCGCCTTGTATTTCCTGCTTTTGCTGCAAAGGGTCTCTATGAAAAATGCCGAAATTGAAATACAAAGCTTGCAGGAACTGGGTGGTTAAGTCTATAATCCGGAAAGAGGAGACATAAAATGGAAAATGCTAGTTATCTGTTGTCGGCTTTTGCCATAGCCTGGGCACTGGTCTTCGGTTATGTGCTGCTATTGCTTAACCGACAGAACAAGTTACAGCAGGAAATCAATTCGCTTAAAGAGGCACTCAAGAAGAAGGGAATCAAGCTGTAGAGATTGGTCTGCATAAGTAGTGTCCTGTATTTAATGAAGCGGTAGGTCTTTCCGGTTTATAATTTGGCGAAAAAAACAGGAGGCTTCTAATGGCAACTACCAGCCCTCAAAGTAAGTTTACTAACGTGAATGGTATCCGTATGCATTACCTGGAGTGGGGGAAAGCCGGTGCTCCGGATGTGGTGCTGGTTCACGGGTGGACTAGCTGGGCACAGAGCTGGAATTATGTGGCGGAGCAGCTTCAGGGAAAATATCATGTCATCGCTCCCGACCACCGCGGGCATGGCGAGTCGGATAAGCCGGCAACGGGCTACCGTCTGCGTGACTTTGCCGAAGACATACACCAGCTAATTGCTACACTGGGACTTAAGAGGCCCCTTTATGCTGGTAATTCCTGGGGTGGCTGCATCGGAACAATCATGGCAGCGAATTACCCGCAGGATATTAGTAGGGCTGTTCTGGGTGACCCAGTGTACTGGAAATTGATGAATGCCTTCGTCACCAACCTGCCTACGACTCTCAACCGGCGCAAGCGCTCCGACGCGGAACTCAGCGCCGAAATGCGACAACAGGGTATGAGCGAAGACAGGATTGCGTTAGAGTTGGTCCGTCTGCGTAAGTTCTCGGAGCAGGCGCTGACTCGCCTTCTGACCGATAACCGCGATTTTGCTTTGGGGTGTGAAGAGTATGTACGGCGCATCCAGGTGCCGACCCTCATCATAGTAGCAGACACTGCTGCCGGGGGCTTCATCCTTAAGGAAGAGGCGGACTACATGGAGCGGATTGCCTCTCCGATGGTGCGTTTCACACGGTGGGAGGGTGTGGGGCATGGAGTGTCTGCCGCCCAGCCGGAGCGGTACGTCAGCGAACTGCTGGCTTTCTTCCAGGAGTAGCCGCTGCCGGGGCTAAGCTGAGTGACAATAATCCTGGCTCCGCATGCGGTATTATCGCTGTCGGTTGCCTCAGATTTAGGCCGGGATTCATCATGACAATGAAACAATCTCTCTCCCTTGTATTGTTTAGCTGCTTTAGTGTATAGTATAATGCGTTGAGGACTTTGAGGAGAAACGGATGACATCTGAAAATGTATTAACCACAGAAGCTGTGGACGCCACAACCGAACAGTTGCCTGACTACGAACTGGTATTGGTCATTAGCCCGGAGGTTATCGAGGAAGCGTTTGAGGCGGCAATAGATGAAGTGAGCAAGTTTATTACCGCGAGAGGGGGCGTAATTACCAATATAGAGCGGTGGGGGAAAAGAAGGTTAGCCTACCCGATAAGACGTTTTGTAGATGGCAGTTATGTTCTGGTAAAGTTCAAATCGAAAACGAACTCCGGCAAGGAGTTGGAATCGCACCTGGAGATTTCCGAAGGGATTCTACGGCATCTGCTGATAAGAGTGGATGACTAGCCGGGTGATTCTCTGTTGCTCGTTGGTGGGTGGGTGGGGTTATCAGGAGTGTTGAGGCGATGGTAAGCTTAAATAAAATAATAGTTATTGGTAACCTGGGCCGCGAACCGGAAATGCGGTTTACTCCTAACGGTCGTCCGGTAACCTCTTTCAGTTTGGCGACTAATTGGAGTTATACTACGGCTGAGGGGGAACGCCGGGAAGAGACGGAATGGTTTACTATAGTTGCCTGGGGTAAGCTAGCGGAACAATGCAACCAGTTTCTGGCTAAAGGGCGGCTGGTCTATGTTGAAGGCAGGCTGCGCACACATACCTGGGATGGCCAGGATGGACAAAAACATTCCCGTAATGAAATAGTCGCCAGTACTGTCAGGTTTCTGGATAGACAGTCTGCCGCACCTCTGCCCGGAGAGAAGACTGAGGAGGCTGGGGGGGGTGACGAGTTGGAACCAGGGGACATCCCTTTTTAATAGATGCCAGAACTGAAATGGCGGTAAGGAGTTTATAACCAGTGGTTAGTAGTAGACAGAGACCGGTTCAAGCCAGGGATGCCAGGGGTCCACGGTGGGGTGGAGCAAGATATGCCCCGACGCGTAAAGTTTGCGCTTTTTGTGCCAGCAAGGTTGAGACGATAGATTATAAAAACGCTGACAAATTGCGGGGTTTCCTATCGGATAGGGGTAAGATAGAGCCACGCCGTCGTACTGGCACATGTGCCAGACATCAGCGCTTCTTAGCCCGGGCCATAAAGAGAGCCCGTCACTTAGCCTTATTACCATATGTGTCAGTGCGCATACGCAGGGTGGGAGGGGTCGGAATAGGTGGTTAATTTGGCAAGGGTCTGAGGATTATCTACCCCTCTGCCGTTTCCGAAACTTTTTAATATAAATGAGGATTTAGAATGCCCAAAAGGACTTATCAGCCAAAGAAGATTCCCCGTAAGCGTGAGCACGGCTTTCTCAAGAGAATGAGCACCCGCGGTGGGCGACTTGTCTTAAAAGCCAGGCGGCTCAAGGGCCGTCTGCGATTGACTGTGGTTTGATGCTGAGATAGCATCTTTACCGTTGAGCCTGGGACAGTGAGCTATGAGGGGAGAGCAATACCTGACTAAGCCACAGCAATACGCCTTAGTTTACCGTAAAGGCAGCTCGCGGGCGTCTGATTTAGTGGCAATGAGGGCTTTAGCTAACGGGCTTACCATTTCGCGGTATGGCTTCTCGGTTAGTAAACGGGTTGGCAATGCAGTAACCAGAAATAGGGTAAAGCGCTGGCTGCGTGAAATCTTACGAATCATGCCCTTGAAGCCGGGGTGGGATATCGTATTCATCGCTCGTCCGGCATTGGCCAGTTCTGATTATACCAGTCTTAAGAGAACAGTTGAGGGTTTGTTATCCCGGTCTCGCTTACTGGAGACCGATGAGGAACGCGGTTTACGAGCAGAGGTTAAAGCCGGTAGCGGTGGGGAGTTAATAGTTTAATTAGCGAGGGAAGATGAAAGGGTTTGCCTTAGCACTAATTAGATTTTATCAGTTAACCGTCTCCACGGTTTTGCCACCATCCTGTCGTTTTCTGCCCACTTGCTCTCAATTTACCGCTGAGGCTATCAGTAAGTATGGTCTGCCCAAAGGGGTGTGGCTGGGAGCAAGGCGTTTGGGTCGTTGTCATCCATTCCACCCCGGTGGTTATGACCCTGTGCCCTGATAACTTGGATTAACCTGCTCACTTGAGGAGTGTATAAATGGGGATTAGGCGTAGCCGAAAATTGCTGGTCAGGGGAGCTCTCCTGCTGGTTGTCCTGATCTTGCTCGGGCTGGTCGTTGTCGGCTGTGTTGAGGGTACTACCGTGCCCAAAGGTTGGTCGGGCGGGACAATAGTTGATGGCACCTTGTTTATTGGTTCTATGGAGGGTAAGCTGGTGACCATCAGCACCGTAGACGGTAGCCGTTTACGGGCGGGAGCTCTGGGGTATACGGCGCCCGCCGCTGGCTTTGGCTGCAGTGCCCCCGCACCCAAGACTGTGGCTATCTACGGCTCCCCTGCGGTAAGCGACGATCTTGTTTATGTTGGCGGCTATAATGGCATAGTCTCTGCTTTTGCTTTTGACCGGGATGAACCAAGGTGGGTGTATCCCCGTCAGGGTAGTATTAGCGGAAATATCGTTGGTGGGCTTACTGTGGCTCAGGGTAAGGTCTATTTTGGTTCTTCTGAGGGGAAGGTCTATGCCCTGGATGCGGCCGAAGGTTATAAGCAGTGGGAGTTTGAGACCACTGGTAAGATCTGGTCAACGCCGGCTGTTGACGGTAATACGCTATTCATCGGCTCCTTTGATAAGAAGCTCTATGCTATAGATGCTTCCACCGGCAAAGAAAAATGGCACTTTGCCACGGAAGGGGCTATTGTTTCAGCCCCGGTGATTTATAATAACACGGTTTATGTTGGTTCTTTTGACCGCTATCTCTATGCTCTGGATGCTAACGATGGCAGCCTGAAATGGAAATTCCAGGCAGAGAACTGGTTATGGGCTAAACCGGTCGTATCCAATGGTGCTGTCTATGCCGCTTCTCTTGGCGGTAAGGTTTACGCTCTTAATGCCGAAAGTGGCGATAAGCTCGTTGAGGTCGACCTGGGCAGTCCTGTGAGTTCCAACCCGGTTTTGGCGGGTAACTCAGTCATTTTGGCGACCGAGGACGGGGTGGTTTATAATCTGGCTCCTGATAGTAATCAGCCAAGACGGCTTGTCAGTTTAGCAGAAAAGGTATATGCTCCTCTGTCCGCCAGCCAGGGGATGGTCTATATCCATAGTGCTCTGGATAAGCTATATGTCGTAGATGCGCAATCAGGTGCAAAACGGGAGTTTAATATTAAGTGATAGTGCAGACACTCCTTGGAGCTTTTCTAGTGCTTTCTGCCGTAGCAATTAAATCGTCAGTGAGGTAAATTCCGTTGGAAGTTATCGGGCAAATGTGGGACTTAATTATTCTGGACCCTATGATAAATGTCCTTATCATGCTGTCTACTTATCTCGCCAGCAGCTTTGGGCTGACGATTATCGTGCTGACGGTGGCTATCCGGGGGGTGATGTATCCCCTTACCCAAAAGCAGCTTCAGGCCAGCAAGAAGATGCAAGACCTTCAAGCCGAAGTTGCCGAGGTGCGCAAGAAGTATGCCAAGGATAGGCAGAAAGCGGCTCGGGAGCAGATGAGGCTCTATAAAGAGTCGGGTATGAATCCGGCCGGCTGTCTGCTGCCCATGCTCATCCAGTTTCCGGTCTGGATAGCCCTCTATCAATCGATTATCAAAGTTTTAGCTGTCGTACCTGAGGATTTCCTGAACCTCTCCCAGCATCTTTATTCTGCCTGGCCATCGGTATTTTCGCTGGTGCCTCTGGAGAGTAACTTTCTCTGGTTGGACCTGGCAATGCCGGATAAGTTTATGATTTTGCCTATTATGGTGGGGGCTTCCATGTGGGTGCAGCAAAAGATGATGACCTCGCCGACGGCTGACCCCAAACAACAGGCGCAGAGCCAGATGATGCTGTGGATGATGCCTATGATGTTTGTCTTCCTTAGCTTATCATTCCCCAGTGGTCTGGCTCTATATTGGGTGGCTTCCAATATTATCAGCGTTGTGATGCAGTATTTTGTTACCGGGTGGGGTGGTTTGAAGGTAGTCCCGGCTGGGAAACAGGCGGCTAGTGATAGAAAAACAAAGGGGCATAGCTCTCGGCAAAAGACATCTTTAGAGGCATCTGATATTAGTGCCGATATTGTTGTGTCGGATACTGCCCCGAAAGAGGGAGTAGATTATGGAGAGTCTGGAGATAAGAGCCAAGACCGTGGAGGAAGCGATACAACGCGCCCTGGAGCAACTGGGCGTAAGCCGGGAGGAAGTGGAGGTCAGCGTCGTAAGAGAGGGTAGGTCTGGCATCCTGGGACTGGGTGCTGAGGAGGCGGTGGTCAGGGTGACGCCACTGGCACCGGCGCCGGAGAGTGACATCCCTGCGGCAGCGCAGGGCGTCCTGGAGAAGTTGCTGACTTTGATGGGGGTGGCCGGCTCTGTTATACCTCTAAGTCAACCTATTGCCGGGGGAGAAGAAGACGCTGATGCTCCGGTTACCTTTGATATCCAGGGTGAAGACCTGGGTATTTTGATCGGGCGGCGTGGGCAGACTCTTTCTTGTTTACAGTATATTGTTCGGCTTATCGTCAGTAACCACACGGGGTCACGGGTGGCGATAGTGCTTGATGTGGCAGGGTATAAGCAACGCCGTTATGACGAGCTGCAAGCTTTAGCCCGGCAGATGGCAGAGCAGGTGGAGATGAGAGGAGAACCTGTTACCCTCAGCCCGATGTCACCTTATGAGAGACGTATCATCCATCTTACTCTGGCTGACCACTCTGGTGTTAGTACAGAGAGCATTGGTTTTGGTGAGGCGCGGCGGGTAGTTATTAAACTTAAGGGGCAATAGGGGACTGGTTACATACCTTTCAATAGCTTAATTGATTTGCTTTGGGGAGTATGCTAAACTCCAGTTAATAAAGGCAGTGACGGAGAAGAGTAGGGGAGTGGGCGGCACCTAGCGAGTCTGGTACGGTGGAAGCAGATGTGCACGGCTCTCCGAAAATCCCTCCTGAGCCGCCAACCGAACATCCTTCAACAGAAGGAACAGTAGGCTTGGCCGGGTTCGTCATCCGTAATCATTGACGGGGGCATCGAGAGGTGCCCGGGAAAAGTGCCCCGATAAAATCGGGGAATTAGGGTGGTACCACGGGAATGATAAGTCTCGTCCCTATTAGGGCGAGACTTTTTGTTTAGGAAGGATTTGTTATGTTCCGTCCGGTAAATAGTAAGGTCAACTTCCCACAGGTTGAAGAGAACATACTGCGCTGGTGGCAGGATAAGGATGTCTTTAAGCGCAGTATCGACCAGCGCCAGGGCGCCAAGCGTTTTGTCTTCTATGAGGGACCGCCGACAGCTAATGGCAGTCCGGGGATACATCATGTCTTATCCCGTGTCTTTAAGGATGTTATCCCTCGCTACAAGGCGATGAAGGGCTACTATACCCCGCGTATTGCCGGCTGGGATACCCACGGCCTGCCCGTAGAACTGGAGGTGGAGAAGAAGCTCGGTTTTTCCGGTAAGACACAGATTGAGCAGTATGGTATTGCTAAATTTAATGAGCGTTGCCGGGAAAGCGTCTTTAGCTATCTTAAGGATTGGGAAGCGCTGACCGAGCGCATTGGCTTCTGGGTTGACTTGGATAACGCCTATGTTACCATGAAAAACGAATATATTGAGAGCGTCTGGTGGGCAATCAAGCAGATGTGGGATAAGGGATTGGTGTATCAGGGCTATAGAGTGACTCCTCACTGCCCCCGTTGTGGCACTTCCTTAAGCTCCCACGAGGTGGCTCTTGGCTACAAGGATGATGTTGAAGACCCGTCAGTTTACATAAAGTTCAAGGTTGGTTTATCATCACTGCAAGGCTTGGAAGCGCGTGACCGACTATTTAATCTTTTCCGTTATTCAAGTAAGTCAGCTTATTTTCTGGCTTGGACGACTACTCCCTGGACACTGCCCGGCAATACGGCACTGGCGGTATCTCCTGAGGCTGAGTATGTGGTGGTGGAAACAGACAAGGAGTACCTTATACTGGCTTCGGCTCGGCTTGGTGTCGTAGAACTCGGAGACTATAAGGTAATAGAGAAGTTAAGGGGAGAAGATTTAGTGGGGGGAGGGGGTAAGAAGGGGATTGAGTATGAGCCATTATTTAATCCTCACGAGTTTGGTGTGGAGAGGAGACGCTTCGAGACGGTATTTGAATACGGAGAAGGAGTGCGTTTGAGACTCCCAATTCAGGAAGCGCCGAAGCCATCCCTGCTCGGCGGTCCAAGCTTAACCTATCGTGTAATCGCCGGTGATTTTGTTTCTATGGGGGAAGGGACGGGAATTGTCCATGTAGCTCCCGCATATGGTGAAGTTGACTATGAGGCTGGGTGGAAAAATGACTTGGATTTTGTTCATCATGTAGATTTACAGGGCAAAATCATCGGTAATTATCCATTTGCCGGCAAGTTCGTCAAGAGCGCTGACCCTCTCATTATAAAAGACTTGGAGTCGAGGAATCTCCTCTTCCGTAGCGAAAAAATCCGCCATACTTATCCCTTCTGCTGGCGCTGTGAATCTCCCCTCCTCTATTATGCTAAGCAGACCTGGTATATCCGGACAACCGCCGTTAAAGAAGCTCTTATTGCTGGAAATAAAGAAATAAACTGGTATCCGGAGCATATCAAGTATGGTCGCTTCGGAGATTGGCTGGAGAATAATGTGGACTGGGCGGTCTCCCGCGAGCGCTACTGGGGTACACCGCTGCCGGTATGGCGCTGTGAATCCTGTGGCAATTATGACTGTATCGGTGGTCTGGAAGATTTGAAGGGCAAGGCAGGTCTGGCCGGCTTTAAAGAGCCACTGGACTTGCACCGTCCCTTTGTTGATGAAATAACCTTTGCTTGCTCTAAATGTGGTGGGAAAATGCAGCGCGTACCGGAAGTCATTGACTGCTGGCTTGATTCCGGCGCCATGCCTGTGGGACAACTCCATTATCCTTTTGAGAATAAAGAGCTATTTGATACTGAGTTAAAACAAGCCGACTATATCTGTGAAGCGGTTGACCAGACCCGGGGCTGGTTTTACAGTCTGCATGCTATCTCCACCTTGCTCTTTAACCGTCCCTCTTTCAAGAATGTTATCTGCCTGGGACATATCCTTGATGCCAATGGTGAAAAGATGAGTAAGACCAGGGGAAATGTAGTCGACCCCTGGGCCGTGATTAATAAATATGGTGCTGACGCGATGCGGTGGTATTTCTTTACTTCAGCACCACCGGGTAATGTGCGCCGGTTTGACGAGAAGATGGTGGCTGAGGTAACCCGCCGCTTCTTATTAACCCTTTGGAATGTCTATTCGTTCTTCATCCTTTACGCCAATATAGATAATTTCGTTCCTGATGAGAAGGCATATTCTGGTGAGTTGCCGGAACTCGACCGCTGGATAATCTCGGAGCTTAATCAGCTTATTATCGATGTCGATACCGCACTGGCTGGCTATGACCCCACGGAGGCGGGCAGAAAGATAGAGAGCTTTGTCGATGAGCTGTCTAACTGGTATGTGCGCCGCAGCCGCCGTCGTTTCTGGAAGAGCGAGAATGATACCGATAAACTGGCGGCATATAATACTCTGTATCAATGTCTGGTTACAGTAGCTAAGCTCATGGCGCCGTTAACTCCGTTTCTGTCTGAGGAGCTATATCAGAACCTGGTCGGCTCGGTATTACCTGAGGCTGCGGAGAGTGTACATCTGGCTGACTTCCCGATTGCGGATGAGAGCCGGATTCATCAACAATTAGCCGATGATAACCGGCTGGCAATGAAGGTCTCAAGTCTGGGCAGGGCAGCTCGGGCTAAAGCCGGCATTAAAGTGCGCCAGCCTTTGGCTCATGTTGTGGTTAGTGTGGCTGGCGGCAACGAACAGGGAAGTTTAGAGCGACTGAAGCCCCAGATTTTAGAAGAACTCAATGTGAAAGACTTAAAATTTAATAATGTTACCGAAGTGCAAAAACTTGATGGGAATGGTTATGTAGTCGGTGGTGATAGCGGTTCTTATGTGGCTGTCCCCAAGGATATTTCTCCAGAGCTTCAAGCTGAGGGCATGGCGCGGGAGGTAGTGCATCGGCTGCAAACAATGCGTAAGAGCGCCGGGTTTGATATTGCCGACCATATCGTTACCTGTTACCAGGGTAATGCGTATCTTCAACAGGTGATGAGCGATTTTTCAGACTATATAAAGCAAGAAACCTTATCCCGGGAGATTGTGCAAGGGATTCCGGAAGAGGGTATCTTTACCGAGAGCTATAAGTTGGATGGTAATGACATACGGCTGGGGGTAAAGAAGCTGGCTTGATTCAGGGTGGGGGGCTTTTGATAAGCGTCGCCGAAGTAATTTGCTCAGTCTTGCCCCGCCAGAAAGTTATGGCTACCTTTTGCCCCACCTTAGCAGAGTGTAAGGCGGTTAATAGCTCATCAGCGTTGGTTATTTCCTGGTTGCCAAACCTGGTAATAACATCGTTGTCTTTTAATCCCGCTTCATCGGCAGGGCTGCCCGCAGCCACATTTACCACAAAAGCCCCTTTATCCACTGCCAGGCGATACCGGAAAACTACAAATTGGTCTACGGCATAGAGCGTTACCCCAAGATAGGGACGAACTACATAGCCGGTGTCGATCAGCTGCTGGATAATCGGCATAGCGTCCTGGCTGGATATGGCATAGCCCATGCCTTCAACACCAGAGGCGGAAATCTTGGCACTGGTAATACCTACTACCTCTCCTGCCATATTGACCAATGGCCCACCGCTATTACCCGGATTGATGGGGGCGGTGGTGCCGATAAGATTGTATAGCGTTTGCCCGGCTGATACCGGCACCGAAGCCCGCAAACTCCTGATTATTCCGGCGGAAGGGCTGACGCCTAAATCCAGTGAATTACCGATAGCTACTACCCAATCACCCAGCCTTAATTGGCGAGAATCCCCTACCGCAACTGCTGGCAGATTTTTAGCGTCAATTCTTAGTATCGCTAAATCGGTTAACGGGTCGGTAGCCACTGTTTTCAAGTCTACCTGGAAGGCCCGTCCGTCATCCAAGGTTACGGTGATAGTATCGGCATTTTCGAGCACATGGTTGTTAGTTACGATAATCCCATCCTCTCTGATAATCCATCCCGAGCCGGCCCCCGTTTGGGTCGATGAGCCGGTGTAAGGGTCGTAACCGGGGACACTAGTGTTGATGGCGACCACCGATGGCTTAACCTTGGCGACGACATCGGCAATGCTGGGCAGTGCCGGGGCCTGGTTTGTGGATATGGATGGTAGCGGTGCTTCATTTTTAGAAACCGGTGTTAACTGTCCTGCAGGGGGTGTGGGGTTAGTGGTGGCATTTTGTTGTGGCGTAGTCTCTACCCCGGTGACGAAGGTACACCCCGCAGCCAGGGTAAGAGACCAAATCAGGCTCAGGGTAACAAGCAATACTTTGATATTTGCTCTTTTCATCGTTATCTCGCTTTAATATAATATAATATAATATTAGCATATTAGAGGAATGTTAAGAAATGATTAATTTTAAGTGTAAGCCGGAATAGCTCGTAGTTTTTCCAGGCAAAATTAAGGGGCTGGATATAACTCCAGCCCCTTCTTTACTGTGCAAATAACGCCTTTATCTTAAGTGATGGTTACACCACGGGTAACGAAGCCAGGGCTTCCTTTACCTTGTCCTCAGGATATGCGTAATCGGTCAGTTTGCCGGTGAGGTAAGACTCGTAGGCAGCCATATCGAAGTGGCCGTGCCCGCTGTGGTTCATCAGGATAACCTTCGACTGTCCGGTTTCTTTGCACTTAAGGGCTTCATCGATGGTTACCCGGATGGCATGGTTGGTCTCCGGAGCACTGATAATACCTTCGGTGCGGGCAAAGGTGACCCCGGCGGCAAAGGTAGCCACCTGGGGCACTGCTCTGGCTTCTACCAGACCCAGCTTGTGTAAATGGCAGATGATCGGTGACATGCCGTGATAGCGGAGGCCACCAGCGTGTACCGGGGGTGGCATGAAGCTATGGCCTAGGGTGAACATCTTGAGCAGAGGAGTCATCCCGGCGGCATCACCGAAGTCATAAGCGTATTCTCCCTTGGTCAGGGTGGGGCAGCTTTCCGGTTCTACATTTATGATACGCAGGTTTTTCTTCTTGCCGCTGATTTTATCTTTGATAAAGGGCAGGAACATCCCGCCGAAGTTAGAGCCACCGCCGACGCATCCAATGATGATATCCGGGTACAAGCCGGCCATTTCCATCTGCAGCATAGCTTCCTGACCAATAATGGTCTGGTGAAGCAGGACATGATTCAGCACGCTGCCCAGGGAGTAGTGGGTGTCGGCACGGGTGGCGGCATCCTCGACGGCTTCACTGATAGCGAGTCCGAGGCTACCCGGGTTGTTAGGGTCTTGAGCCAGTGCGTCTCGACCGGCTTTAGTATCCGGGCTGGGGCTGGGAACACATTTAGCGCCCCATGTTTCCATCATGATACGGCGGTAGGGCTTCTGGTTGTAGCTCACTTTAACCATGTATACCTTGAGTTCAATGCCGAAGATGGAGCAGGCAAAAGCAAGAGAACTGCCCCACTGGCCGGCTCCGGTCTCGGTAGCGATGCGCTTAATGCCCTCTTGCTTATTGTAGTAGGCTTGAGCTACGGCCGTGTTGGGCTTGTGGCTGCCGGCTTGGCTGGTGCCTTCGTATTTGTAGAAAATCTTGGCCGGGGTATCTAAGGCTTTCTCCAGCCGGTAGGCCCGGTGCAGGTGGGTGGGTCGCCAGGTGCGGTAAATCTGCTGCACCTCATCTGGGATTTCAATGTAGCGCTCCGGGCTGAATTCCTGCATAATCAAACTCATAGGGAAGAGAGGCGCCAGGTCAGCCGGGGTTATCGGTTGCTTGGTCCCCGGGTGTAAAACCGGTGGCAGTGGTGTGGGTAAATCGGGCAGAACGTTATACCAGCGAGTCGGCATATCCTTTTCATCCAGGATAAACTTGGTTCTTTCCATTGGCGATAACTCCTCCTTAAGATATATTTTCTGGTTGTCTGGTATCATAAAAACAGGCGGGCTTTTCCAGGCTCATCTCCTGAGCACCGTCTTTAAACTATATATTGGGTCTTGCTCTTTGTCAATGAGATGGTCTTGACAAAAAATTTAATCAGTTATAAAGTGTAATAGAACAGGTGTTCGCTACAGCCGGGGGCTGTTCGGGTGAGGTGATTGGTGAAGGGACTTTCCGCTAAACCACAGCAGATTATGGATTTTGCCCGCCGTTTCTGGCTGGAGCGGGGTTATCCCCCTACGGTCAGGGATATTGTAACCGGGTGTGGTATGAGTTCGACATCGGTTGTTGACTATAATCTGGACATACTAGAGAGAGAAGGACATATTCGCCGCCATGCCGGGGTTTCGCGTGGCATCGAGTTGCTTACCCGACCCCTGACCCCGGGGCAGAGTTGCCAGGTGCCGATTATTGGTCAAATAGCCGCTGGTGAGCCGATACCGGTGCCTACCCCCGATACCTGGGATGTGGCGGCTGCCGCTGAGACCATGGAGGTAACTGCCGACTTGACCCGGGGACGGCAAGAGGTTTATGCTCTAAAGGTTAAAGGCTCGTCAATGGTGGATGCCCTGATTAACGATGGCGATATTGTCTTGATGCAGTATGTCAATGTGGTGGAAAACGGAGAGATGGCTGCCGTATGGCTCAAATCGGAAAACGAGGCGACGCTAAAAAAAGTTTATCTGGAGCCGGGTCGGATACGACTCCAGCCGGCTAATAGCCAGATGCAACCGATATATGCTGACCCCGATAATGTTGAAATTCAGGGCAGGGTGATTGCTGTCATCAGGCAACTGGCATAGTCTGAAATTAGAAAAGGAAAAAGTAGATGCTGCTATGCCTCTGAATGATGCCGAAAATATTGATATCCTGATCGCGCCTAAGCGAGATGGTGAACCCATCCGCATTGGGCTGATTTCCGATACGCACATACCCAGAGATGCCAAGATGATGCCGCCGAGCGTGAAAGAAGCTTTTAAGAACGTCGACCTGATTCTGCATGCCGGTGATATCTACCTGCCAGAGATTCTGGACGAGCTGGAACTTATAGCCCCGGTGCGGGCGGCTCGAGGTAATGGAGATTGGAATTTCCCCGAAGACCCCCGTCTTGACGAGCACCCTGTCTTCGATATCGGTGGACTTAGCCTGGGGCTTACCCACGCTATTAATTACCCTGTGCCTCCGGGGTATCCCCTCGATGAGATAACGGAGAGACAGTTCGGTAAGCGAATAGACATTATTGTCTTCGGTGATAGTCATGTTGCCATGGTCGATAGGTACAACGGTATCCTGCTGGTAAATCCGGGTAGTCCAACTTTGCCTAACGGTCGTTTTGAACTGGGAACTGTAGCACTTCTGGAAATAATGAAGGGCAGCGTTGAGGCTCGTATTATCCGACTAAGCGAGTTTCCTCTTCCCTTTGATAAGGGACTTGTCTACTACCCGGGAGGTGGAGCCTGACTCTCGCCTGAGTTATCCATTATTTACCCTCTACTATAGGGCTCTTTTCATAGGCTGGTGTGCACCAGCTAAGGTACTTCGGCTGGTTACCCCGGATGACATCGGAATAGAGTTGTTGTAAGTTTTTGGTTATCTTACCGATTTCACCATCACCTATCTGACGACGGTCAATTTCAGCTATCGGCGTGATGTGGGCAGCGGTGCCGGTCATAAAGCACTCCTGGGCGGCGTAAAGCTCGCTACGATCGACAGGTCGCTCTATTGTTTCTATACCCAGTTCATTTCGTGCCAGCTCGATTACGGTATTGCGGGTAATACCCACCAGGATATTATTGTAGATAGCGGGTGTGACCAGCTTACCAGCGATAACCAGGAAGATATTCTCGCCGCTCCCCTCAGAGATGTGCCCGTCAGGGGCAAGCATAATGGCCTCATCAAATCCATTTTCAATAGCTTCTGTTTTAGCAAAGGCATTATTGATATACATGCCGGTAATCTTAACCTGCGGGGGAATCACGTTATCGTCAGGGCGTCGCCATGAGGAAACGGCACATCGGGCTTTGTCCACGTCTAAGTATCGCCCCCAGGGCATAGCGAAGACCAGAAAATCACTATCCAGGTCATGGAGGCGGACACCCAGCGACTCAGAACTCTTATAAGCTAAAGGACGGATATATATATCTTCCTGAAAGCCGCACCTTGCTACTAGTTCTACCGTTATCTGGCACAGTTTATCAGTGGTATAGGGCAGGTCAATCTTCAACACCCGGCAGCCATTAAGCAATCGCTCATAGTGTTCCCGAAGACGAAAGATGTAAATCTGCTTCTTCTTGCTGTTCCAGTTACCCCTGATACCCTCAAAAAGAGCGGTGCCATAGTGCAGGGCATGGGTCATGACTCCTATCTTGGCTTCAGCCAGAGGCACAAAGTCACCCTTAAAAAACGCATAGGGCGGCATTATCCAATCTCCTTCCTGATTTGGGCTTTATTATGGTCACTACTTTAACCGGAAAGCAACTAGCCAATCCCCTATTCCTTTGCTGACCCTTCAGGAGTTTCCGTGGCGGCGGTTCCTTCTGTTTCTGCCGTAGCGGCCACCACTTCCTCTTTCTCTACCGGCCGTAAACTAATTCTACTAACCACCAGTTCCGGGTCATTGAGAATAGTAATCCCCTCACCTGGCTCGATATCCTTCACCCGCACCACCTGGTCAGGCTCGGCGAGAACAGAGATGTCCACTTCAACACTATTTGGAATGTTAGACGGGAGACACTCAATAGCCAGCGTGTTAAGCTCCTGAACCAGTGTCGTCCCTTTGGACCTTAAGGCGGGGGCTTTGCCAATTAAAACGATGGGAATCTCCATCTTGAGCAATTCCGCCATTTGCACTTCGTAAAAATCGACATGGAGTGTCTCACCGCTTATTGGCTCTCTCTGCACTCCACGCACTACAACATTCTTCGCTATTTTCCCGTCGTCAACCCTGAGGCTGATAAGCCTGGTCTGTCCGGCTTCAGCTAGCACCTGCCGCAGATTGGTGGTAGCGCACTGTAAGGCCGCTGATTCGATACCGTGACCGAAAAGGTGAAGCGGCGTAATCCCCTGGCGGCGTAAAAACCTTACCTTTTTACCTAGAATCTCCCGGCTGGTAACATCTAACTCTAATTGCTCCATCGTATCTCTCCTTTAAAGCTAAGCATCTATAAACTAGGACATATTTCAACTAGGATAGCATATTATAGCACAGTATGGCTAACCTCTCACCCTCTCCTTGAAAGGAGAAGATGGTTCTATTGCTAAGAACTCTTCACAATTGTTTTTTCTTTCTGAACTTGCGGTATAATTCCAGAAGTGAAACGTTCAGGATAAGGGAAAAGACTGACGGTATCGCCACCACCCATAAGTTCTCATCGATACTAATACCGAGACGCTGACACGCCCCAATGACAACAAATGTCATCACCACTCCCACTACCACGCAGCTTCCCGCCAGAAATATGTACTCCATAACCATAGCAAGTATAATTATAGGCGATGAGTTTAAGTAGCACAAATTTTCTCACTCAGGAAGGGTTTTAGTGATTTGTCTCCTATCAGCGACGTAATGACACGAAAATGATGCGAAGAGGTTAATAAAAGCCCTTTTCTTTTCTTAAATAGTGTGCTACAATAAAAACAAGTGAAGCCTTCTGGTGGTTAGAGCGAGGTGGCACCACCCGTTCCCATCCCGAACACGGAAGTGAAACGCCTTAGCGCCGACGATACTGAGAGAGTAGTCTCTTGTGGAAAATATGCCACTGCCAGAGGGCTTCATTTTTATAACTTCGAGGTTGACCTTCCCCATCTGCAAACCCCGCTTTTGACTAGCATTGCCAGTTGCTTTACAATGAAGTGTGTCGTATAATATAGATACGTGTGGTTGTTGGGGAAAGCGGTTTCAAGGAGAATAAAAATGACTACTAGTCGATTTGAACGGTTTTCTGAGCGAGCCCGTCGTGTTCTCACATCAGCCCAGGAAGAAGCCCAGAGCCTGAATCATAGCTATATTGGTACCGAGCATATTTTATTGGGTTTGATACGAGAAGAGGAAGGGGTTGCGGCTAAGGTTCTGAATAATCTCGGTATCAGCTTACCTAAAGTACGCTCGGCAGTGGAGTTTATAGTTAAGCGTGGCGAGAAAGCGGGTACCGGTGAAATCGGGCTGACGCCTCGCGCTAAGAGGGTCATCGAGCTGGCTATAGATGCCGCCCGTAACCTGGGTCACAATTACATCGGCACCGAGCACCTCCTGCTCGGACTATTGCAGGAAGGCGAAGGTATCGCTGCCGGGGTATTAGAGAGCTTTGGTATCACTCTGGAACAAACACGTGCCGAAGTAGTGCGCGTTCTCAGTCAAG